>Ga0209542_10002490_pt1 | contig 41130 bp, 38 predicted proteins | sample RifCSPhighO2_01_FD_184028 | JGI IMG/M metagenome (GOLD analysis project Ga0209542, IMG submission 184028) | Soil microbial communities from Rifle, Colorado - Rifle CSP2_plank highO2_0.1 (SPAdes) (version 2) | ecosystem: Environmental > Terrestrial > Deep subsurface > Rock core/Sediment ... | reverse complement strand
TCGCGCCATTCCAGCGACGTGGCAAGGACCCAATGGGCCGTACGTCTGGCTCAGGGTCTGCGAGAGTGCCTTTGTTCCCATCGGTCACCCCGAAGCCTTACGGTAAGGCCACACTTGTACATCTTTCAGCCGCATGGTTCGCCCAGCGGCTGATTTCTTTTCATATCAAAAGTTTTTCAACTTCGCGTAGTGCCAAATTTGGAAAAGGATATTCTTTCATCCACTCAATCGCTCGAAAATCGTCCTGCAGCGCGAGCCAGTCAGTATGAAGCCATCTACATAAACCCCCTCAGAGGACTGTTCGCGACTTTATTTTCTTACAACAGACAAGTTAGAAAATAAGAAGTGCCTTTATGATGAACCTGGTATACTTCTTTTAATGAAAAAGATATTCATTACGGGAGTTTCAGGAACAGGAAAAACAACTTTGTCCAACCTCTTGACGGAACGTGGTTTTAACACAATTGATGTAGATCATGTTCAAGATTTATGTGCCTGGGTAAAGAAAGAGACTAGTAAAAAAGCTTTCATCCCGCATCCAGATAACAAATTCATAGACGAACACGAATACAAATGTAATATGTCAATACTCAAGAATCTAATGAGTGAGTTCAATGATCATGTTTTAGTGTTTGGATCAGTTGGAGACAATAATGATTTTATACCGCTCTTTGATGTGTTAGTACTACTACAGTGTAAACCAGAAACAATAATGCACAGACTGCAAACTCGAGATACTAACGTCTTTGGGAAAGTAAAAGAAGTGCAAAATAGAATATTAGAATGGAGAAATAAATTCGATGAGATTATGCTCAAGGCAGGTGCCATACCTATTAGCACTGAGGAAGATATTGACGCTGTGGCCGCCAAAGTCACTCGCTTGTTAGAATAACCCTCCTCCACAGAACCTCCACACAGGTTTGACCCAGGAGATAATACACTGGCATTAAAAAAGAGTCCCTGGGGAAAAGGAGACAATAAAACGTCACCCATACAATCACCACTCCAATGAGATGAAGAAAGCAAAAGCTTCGTCTCATTGGAGTGGCAGCTTTTTTTGATACCACCCTCTCCCCTATTTTCATACTAAACAAATTTGGGGTTCATTAAGTGTAGCTAAGAAATTCATATTTTTATGGTGTGGTATTTCTAGATAAATTAAAATTGGCATCACCCTCAAGATATTGCTTTTCTAAAATCTATATATTATTATCTTGAGTGGAAAGGAGGATCACTGCGATCTTCTATCCTGCGTACTAAGTACCCGGGAAAAATTAACTCATGACATGAGGTGACACCATGCCAATGACTGCAACGACCGCCTTGAGCGGTTTCCGTTTGCCGAAGACCTCGTTTCATCGTCGGTCTGCACCCATGCGGCAGATCCAGGCCATTCCGATGCAGAAGACGTTCACGACGGCCGAGTGCAGACAGATCGCCATCAGCGCGCTCGAGGCCCTCGGCAACAATCGCGTGAAGAGCCTGCAACACATCGAGAGGCTGACGCCGAAGCAGCTCGCCACGTGCTCGACCAACGGCACGGTGCTCGGCCCGGTGGTAACGGCCTTCATCAACGCCGGTGTGCCGAACGTCGGCTCCGTCATGCGCCTCCTCGGTGCCGATCAGAATGAGCTCGACCGCGCGCTGTGCTTCTGCGTCAATGCCGACGAAATGACCGGCAAGGATGCCGCGGGCCGGATTCGCTCGCTCGCCAACTAGACCAATCGGTCGATACAACCTCCCCAGGGCCCGCCTTTCTTAACACAAGGCGGGCCCGCTACTTTTTATTTATGCAAACCCTAATACTCTGATCTCAACTGCGATAGTTTTCCAATCTATGATTCTAATCTTGTCCATTAGAAAAGGCAAATTTTTAATCAATATTTCTCAAAGTATTCCTCAACATCTTCTTTCTAAGAAATAAATCTATAAGGGCTTTGGTTGAAAAATCCAATTTTTTATGTATAGTCTTGTTTAGACCAATGGCTAAAGGAGGGACACCGTGACATATTCGCAAGAAGACGAAACACTGAGACCATATATACTTTCAGTCATCATGCACAATGAACCAGGGGCACTCGCCAGAATCGTTGGCTTGCTTTCCGGTCGAGGATTCAACATCAACAGTCTCACCGTTGCTCCTATCAACAGCCGTGTGTCGCGTATGACCCTCGTCTGCCCGGCTCCGGCAAGCAGTCGACAAGTTATCGATCAGATCATGCACCAAATTCAAAAACTTATCCCGGTAACACGGGTACGCGATCTGACTGACGATCCTCACCGCGTCGACGCGGAGCTGACAATTCTGAGAGTCGATGTCTCACAGAAAGTAAAACGCGAGAAGGCATGCTTCATCGCTCAGACATTCGGAGCAGTCGAATTAAGTCGTACTGCACGCTCTATCGTCTTTACATACCATGAACCAAGACTTGCGACATTCCAAGAAATCGCGAGTCAGCTTGGAGAACTAGGCAACGTCGCGGTTGCACGTGGTGGCCTCGTGAGCCTCGGCGGTCGTAAGACGTTACGCGAAGTTAGATGAAAAACAATCAGAATCGCGCTCTCATGAAGAAGGAAACCAAACCTTCGCTTCGATGAGGGTGCGGTTTTCTTTTTATACAGATTCCAACCTTCCCCATTTCACCAGCCACACTACTCTAATCCACAGTTCGAAAATCGTCCCATCTATTTTGAACCACTACGGAGGTATTGACAATTATTGTCTCTTATGATTAAACTTGCAAAGCACTGCAACTATGACACCACGCCAAGCTCATAAAATGAGGGAGAAGAGACTATGAAAGTGTCAACAAAGTGGGATCTGTTTCAGATCCTGGGAGGATGCAGTATCTCGTTCTTAGGGGTGCTTATCCTCTACAATTCCTTGACCAATGGCGATCTGGTCGCCTTGGTCTTCACCGAGAAGACAGCCCTACCAACCAGATTGATGGCAATAACCACCATCCTTGGCATCATGCTTTGGCTAATGAAAGGCATGTATACCAAAAAAAGCAAAACGTAGCCTCCTGACCGTTCCTGCCTTTGCCCGTCAAGCAGCCCCTTCGTCTCGCACGGAGGGGCGGCTTTTCTTTTTATACAAAATAGATTCGAACGTTGTTTGTGCGGAAAACTTGCATAAGAGATAACAAAGGAGTATAGATGGTGTTGGGTCATATCTTATGACCATTGAAACATACTGGGCTTTTACAGAGGAGAAAGAGAGATGCCATACATTCCCCTTGTTCTGCTCTTGGTCATTGCACTTACGGGAAATGTGAGTGCACAAGAAACTGCACTTCAACGGGGAGATGCTTACTTCGCGCACGATGAATATCAAGACGCCTACAAAGATCTTCTTGTTGAAGTCAACACCGATCTGCAACCTGGCGACAAGGGATACCGTACCAACGAATTTGATCCTCTATATCAAGAACTCTACTCCAGCGGCAAATGCAATTGTAAGCATGGCTACTGCCGCCCCACCGATGTTCGATCAACAATATTGGGAGCAAAAAGCGGATATGATGTTGTTGTCAACCGCCACTGGTTCCCTGTTCCTTTAGACGCCCTCCAGCATGAGCGGACACTTTCAAAAGAACTCATGCGAAAACTTATGAAAAAGGGAGTAAGAGCGCATGTTTGCGCTTATGATGATCCCACAGTTCCAGGAGGTCAACGCATAGAATGCGTAGTCCTCTATCTCAGTGGCTGACAGCAAATTCTTCTACATACCGTTAAACGCCGCCCCAGCATACGATGACTGGGGCGGTTTGGTATTTAACTAAAACAACAATTCCCTATTTTCATATTAAATAAGTTCGGGCTTTCTTTATTAAGCGAAGCTATTGACAAAAAGCATTCACATTATATAAATACTTAAGGGTATACATTCACATATCTCTCGGGAGGTTAAAGATGAGTGTTATAATTGATAGCCAAATGACTGTCGAGAATGCTCTCGCAGATCATCCTGACCGACCGGCACCATCGCATATTCGTCAACAACTGAGACTTCTAACTATTGAACACTTGTCCTACGACAACAAGATCCACCGAGGGCAGATTGTGGTGAACAAGAGAATCGCCGACCAAGTTACGTGGGCATTTTCTGACATGCTCAAGGAACAAATCCCCATTACCAAGATGGTTCCAATCTCAGCATACAGATGGGATGACGAGGCATCAATGCAAGACAACAACTGCTCAGCGTACAACTTCCGCCTCATTGCTGGAAAAAATACCATCTCGCTACATGCAATGGGTCTAGCTTTGGATATTGACCCTTTGTTCAACCCGTGGATGAAGGGCGACCAAGTTCAGCCAGCCGGGGCAACCTATGACCCATCAAGACCTGGAACACTTACCGAGAACTCACGAACTGTCAGAATATTCAAATCACACGGGTTCTACTGGGGAGGAGATTGGTTCAATGACCGTGGGTACATTGATCTTCAACATTTCGACGTCAACCCCTACGGCAACTCTGAACAAATTATCGATGACCTCCGTAGAGAGGGGGTGATCCCTCTCTAAGCTGTGAAGTGTTCGAGTCCAGTTCTCCAAGAATCGCCTCAGACCAGGTGGAGCAATCTGGCTCCCCTGCTCTGATGGCGTTTTTTTATTATACAACAACCCCCACACCTCCCCCATTTCACAAGTATATTACTCTCCCGCTTGGGTTAAGAGTACGTTTAGTCTACTTCCTCATTCTTGTCCAATTTCTTCATCAGTTTAATTAGAGTACGTTGCCCCACCATATTTTGCCCGTATTTTCTACTCAGCAAGAGTTTTGTATTAATGTGATGCTAGATATTGCCAAAAATAAGATTTCGTTGTATAAAATTGGAAGCCGTTCCAATAAGTTTGTTACGAAAATGGAGGACATCTCATGCGACCAAGAACCTTGTTCTTACTAGCCCTGATACTGGTAGCAACTTTCTCCACCCCGCTATTTGCAACAGATAACCAAGAAGAAATTGAGCTTGGTTTCCAGATTGAAATGGGAACTTATGCAGTACCCGTCGAAATATCTGGAATTGGTACCGAGTATCTTACATTCGACACTGGGGCAAGCTACACGGTACTCGACAGAGAAACACTCTCGCCCTTAGATTTGAAAAGTGATGAGAGGGTGAACGTGTATCTGTCCCATGAGGGTAAGCTTTTACCAGCCGTGTTCGTGGTTCTGCCAGAAATGAAAATCGGTAAGTGTGTACTCCGAAACAGACGAGTCATCGTAATGGACATACCAAAAAAAAGACACGGGGTACTAGGGATGAACGACCTCGAAGCTTTGGCTCCATTTACATTCACATCAAATGGTCAACTTGTGATCAGCTGTACACAAAAATAAGGACCTCGTTCACGTCTGAAACACGTCCGTGCCACTTAGATACCGCCCCTGGGGAGTCATTAAGACTCCCCCAGTGTGGCGGCTTTTCTTTTTATACAATTTTTCTATCCGTTATAAAGTCACTTTATAGAATAGCAGCATAGATTTTATATTATCTATGCGTATTTATATATGAAGAAAAAGGATATATAATAGAAGAATGATTTACAAAATTGTAAAAAATGCCTTTGTTAACGCCGGTTTAACAACAGGATATGTGGTGGGAATTGCTTCATTCTTAACCTATATGCCTCAATTATTAGGAGGTGACAAGATGGAGAGAGGCGTTTTTATTCCCGTGATAATGCTTCTCATTTTGATCGTGTCGGTAGCCATTACAGGGTTCTTAGTCTTTGGGAAACCAATTTTATGGTATCTAGACGGAAAGAAGAAGGAGTCGTTGTTCCTTCTTGGGTATACCCTTGGATTTCTTATTCTTATTATCGTATTCCTTATTTCAATTTTCTAACACTAAATCCTAGAGCGCTAAAATTCTTTTAATCTTTTCCCGATACAATGAAATTACTTATAGCCATGCGTGAGGAATTTGAGTGGTCACACGCACTTGAAGATAGACATGTCGAGCAAATTAAGAAAATGTTCCCCGATTTGAACGTTGTAGTTGGACGAGGAGAGGAAGTAATACAAAAAGAGGCGCGGGACGCTGATATTATTGCTGGTTATCCTGTCCGCATTCCTCCTATTACTCAAAACATGCCTGTTAAATGGATTCACTCATTTTCAGCTGGTGTCGACCGTGTATTAACACCAGAAATTAAGGCGAACGATGATATCATCGTCAGCAACTCATCCGGCATCCATGCTATTCCTATTTCAGAGCACATTCTTGGTCTGCTGTTGTCATTCAATAAAAACTTCCCAACGCTTAACAAACGGCAGAAAAACCATGTCTGGAAACGAGAAGAACCAACACGAGAGCTCCACCATAAAACAATTGTAGTGTTCGGCCTTGGGGCTATCGGAAATGAAACAGCAAAACTTTTAAAAGCTTTTAACTGCACTGTCTACGGTGTTGTCCGCACGTTACGCAAAAAACCAGAGTATATTGATGGACTTTTTACCATGGAGACTGTGCAGGATATTCTTCCTACATCTGATTACGTAATTATTTGTCTTCCTGGAAGCCCCGAGATAACGGGATCTTTTAATACACGCTTGTTCAGCAAAATGAACCCCCGTACTGTTATTGTAAATATTGGCCGTGGAACCATCATCAATCAAGATGACCTCATTGAGGCGCTCGTAAATAAAACAATAGGAGGAGCTCTTCTTGATGTCACATCGCCAGAACCACTTCCGGCAAATAGTCCGCTATGGGATATGGAAAATGTTATCATTACACCTCACTGCGCGGGCTCATCACCAAACTCAATGGACAGAGCAATTGATCGCCTTTGCCTCAATATTGAGGCATTCCTCAAAAATGAAAAACTTCCCAACCTTGTCGATAAAGAATTAGGATATTAGAGAGGACACTTACGGACGTATACGCCATCCAATCTTGAAGAGGTGGATTACAAGTATCCCAAGAAAAATAATAAGACCCACAATAATACTAAATCCAACAATAGTATTTGCTTCATTTATCCCAACCATTGAATTTCGGATCCCATCAACAAAATAGAAAAAGGGATTACTATAGGTTAAAAATTGTATTTTTGCTGGAAGCATATGGACGGAATAAAAAATGCCACCAAGATATGTGAGTGGAGTAATGACAAAAATATTAATGGCTCCTAACTGCTCAAAATTCTTTGCCCACAATCCTATAAGTATTCCTAGCAAGGAAAAGATTATTGCAATAGCGATAACGTGAAGAATAAAAAGGAAGGGGTGATAGAGCGTCACAGCATCAAAAAATATCCCAACAACCAGAATACCAAACGCAACAATAAACGCTCTCGCAACAGCTCCTAAGACGTACCCCGAGACAATTTCAAAGTACGAAAGCGGTGCGACCAACAATTCTTCAATACTTTTGACAAAACGCGCGAAGAAAACTGAACTCGAACTATGGGCAAAAGAAGATGAGATAATATTAAGCATTAAAATACCCGGAAAAACAAACGTTATATATTTGATCCCCGCAATAAGATCAATTCTGCCCCCTATTACAAACCCAAAGATAAATATGTAAAGTGTTGCAGAAATAAGAGGAGAAAGTATCGTTTGTCCGAAAACTCGGAGCATTCTCTTAATCTCGTGACGAATAAATGTATATAAACCAACCCAATTCATAGTATTAATATGTTTCTCCTTTTGTTATCTCAAGATATCGTTCCTCGAGTGTCTTGTCGTCCTTTTCAAACTCCGTCCGCAATCTATCAGATGCAATCTTCCCCTTATTTATGATAACCACCCGATCACAAAGCAGTTCTACTTCCTCAAGATAATGAGATGTTAAGATAATAGTCTTCCCTGCCTCATTAAGTTCTCTAAAATACTTCCACAGTGCGTGTCGCTGTTCAACATCAACTCCCGCTGTTGGCTCATCGAGAATAAGTAGCTCTGGATCATGCACAAGAGCTCGTGCAAGTATAACTCGGCGCTTCAATCCACCAGAAAGTTCTCTAAAGGCCTTCTCCCGATGCTCCGTTAACTCAAAACGGTCTAATAGATGACTAACCCTTTCTGTTCGTTGTTTTTTGCGGAGACCGTAGTATCCTGCCATGTAGTCAATAATATCCTCTGTCTTCTCAAAAATATTTACATTAAATTCTTGGGGGGAAATACCTATCTTTTTACGCGCTTCTTTATATTCGTTGACAACATCGAGCCCATCAACCGCAATAGACCCCTCTGTTATGCGGGCGGTTCCTGTAATGCAACTGATGGTGCTCGATTTCCCCGCCCCATTGGGACCTAAAAACCCAAAAAATTGACCTCGTGGTATGGAAAAAGAAATGTCATTAATAGCTAGTGTGGTGCCATATCTTTTTATAAGGTGTTCAACTTTAAGTACATCTTCAGACTGCTGCATACCGACACAGAATACCATAGAAATACTTCTGCTTATATCCCAATAAAAAATAAACAAGATGCAACAAAGACTTGCTGGATATCCATTTATCCGCTATAACAGAAAGCGGTGCCACAACTCTGAGATCGGAGGGATCAATGAACCTACAAGTAACGTGGCGGGCAGATATTGAACCCGAGGGTCACGGGAAAACGTTAGAAAAAATCTATGGGCCAGGTCCCTTTACTGTTACGGGAACTGGTACCTACGGGCCAGAAGGAAGAAAATTCAGCATTGTACAGCTTGGGGATCGGCACGTTCCCTTCCCCACAAGGTGGTTTCGGAATAATCCCAGCAACGAAATCGACGGAGGAGAGAGGTCAAAATGAGTAGTGGAAAAATGACTATCTTGACCATGCCTAATGGTCAAGCCTTGAAGGAAATTCTGGAAATACATCTGAAAACATCGGGGGTAGCAGCCACTGATCTCGCAAAAGCTTCAGTGGTTCTTGATGTCGTGAAATCTGTGACAATAAGAGAAGGCCACGAAGCCCTTCTCGAGATCATCGAACGAAAGAGCGGCGAGCTCAATCGAGAAACCACACGAATCAAGGATGAGGGGAAAGACCCCTCTGCTCCTGAATACATGGGGATGTTTCTCGAAGGAATGAAAAAAACAATCGAACTTCAACAAGAAATGCACAAAAAGTAAGCTAACGATAGGGTAAACACCTACTCGAGTAAATCGGCCTGCCCCCCAAGCAGGCCGTGATTTTTAATTGGAGATGCTGTATACTTCACTAATATGGCAAAAAGAAGTACCGGGGTGGGGAAAATGAAAACTACCCGTTCCCACAAAACAAAGAAGCGATTAACGATAAAAAACGCTATGCTCGCGGGAAAAGCTCATAAACAAAGGAAATAAGCACTTTCTGTTTCATTTTTTATCTCCACACAAACCCATTGACAACTAATTTGATACATGCTACTATGGCCGTTATCAAAGCAGTGCTGATCCAGTTGAGAAAGGATCGAGTCTCCGCCTTCGGCATACTGTTTGATAATTATTCGCTCTTCAATACATCAACAATGTCAGAAGGAACAATAGCACGACTCACCGACAAGGGTTTCGGGTTCATCAAAATTGAGGGACAGGAAAAAGATCTCTTTTTCCACTCAAATGAACTCGTTGACGTCACATTTGACGAACTTCGTGAAGGTGACAAGATGACTTTTGAAATTGCAGAAAGTCCAAAAGGACCAAACGCAGTCAAAGTCAGCCGAGCAGCATAATTTGCTCATACAAAACAACACCGCCCCACAGGCGGTGTTGTTTTGTATTTAAATAACCACTCATTAAGTTATACCACGTTCCTTTAAATAGAAATCCGAAAGTGGTAGAGAAATCTTCAACTATTAAATTATACAAAGAAGACGAGCTTAAATCCGTAATAAATGCTATTATGTATACGTGGAAAGCCCTATGGCAACTATTTATTTATATTCAATTGTAAGCGTTATTGCAGTGAGCTTTGTGTCATTGGCAGGAATCTTCACCTTGTCTCTTAAAGAGTATGTGTTGAGAAAGTATGTTTTTGTCTTGGTGAGTCTTGCTGTTGGGGCACTCCTTGGGGATGTTTTTATCCATCTCATACCACAAGCTTTCTCAGACATTGGTAACGCCACATATGTAGCCATAACGATTATGGGAGGTATTTTTATATTCTTTACTCTTGAGAAGATCCTTCACTGGCATCACCACGCACGTGGAGAAGAGCGAGAGGAGACCATACACCCCACAGGACGTATGATTCTTATTTCGGACGGAGTTCATAATTTTATTGACGGCCTTATTATAGCGGGAAGTTATCTTATTAGTGTCGAGCTTGGCATAGCCACAACACTTGCCGTTATATTACATGAGATACCTCAGGAGATAGGCGACTTCGGCGTCCTCATACATTCTGGGTATACGGTGAATCGAGCGTTATGGGTTAACTTTCTTACTGCACTTACTGCAATTGCAGGAGCACTTTTAGCACTCTTGGCTAGTAATATGAGTAACGTGTGGGTTACGTGGCTCATACCGTTTGCTGCGGGGGGTTTTATTTACATTGCGATGAGTGACCTTGTCCCAGAACTTCATAAAACAAAAGGTCCTGGTCATTCTTTTCTCCAGTTTATTGCCATATTTTTTGGTATATTAGCAATGCTTTTACTGCTTATTATAGAATAAGAATACTTGCCGTAATATGAAAGTGCCACAACTTAATACTAAAGAGATTATTCGTTGGAGCATATTTGTAATACTCCTTGTTTCACTTATTTTCTCTATCTACCAATATACGACTCTGGTAAAGAAGACTGACTCAACACAAACCGCTCTCACTGAAGAACTCGCCCAAGCGCAACAAAAATATACAGACATAACAAAAGAAAATAAAAGTTTATATGAGGCACTTTTTTCAGAACAACAAAAAAATCAAGCCTTTGAAAAACAGATAAACGATATCGCAAACACGGTTGGTACGCTTGAAAAATTGTCTAAAACCGACCCTGAACTTCTACAAAAATATTCAAAAGTATATTTCCTCAATGAGCACTATATGCCGGAGAAGTTAATACTTATTGACAAAAATCATCTCTCCCAAGATGGAAAAGAAGAGTACATCCAGGAAAATGTATGGCCATACTTACGACGGATGATTGAAGATATAAATGAAGATAATCTGACTTTAAAAATACTTTCAGCATTTCGTTCATTTGATTCTCAAACATCCTTAAAGAGCAATTACACTATAACCTATGGGACAGGAGCGAATCAGTTTTCAGCAGATCAAGGATACTCTGAACACCAGCTCGGTACCACGGTTGATTTCACAACAGAGAAAATGGGCCCCACACTTTCAACATCTTTTGAAAACACTGACGAGTATACGTGGCTCCTTAATAATGCCCACCACTACGGTTTTATACTCTCCTACCCTAAAGACAACACATACTACGAGTATGAGCCGTGGCACTGGCGCTTTGTTGGTGTGGCGCTTGCAACGAAATTATATGACGAGGGAAAACATTTCTATGACCTTGACCAACGTGAAATTAACCCTTACCTCGTAAATATTTTTGATTAATATCTTGTGTGATATTATGTACCTATCATGTCTAACAAACTGCTTTTAGGAGGAGCCATTGTGGTAGCACTTGTGCTCTTGGCAATGAGTGCTTTTTGGTATCGCAGTCAACCTGGGAAACTCGATACATTTGCGCAGTGTCTTGGAGAAAAGGGCGCAACTTTCTACGGTGCGTTTTGGTGTCCTCATTGCCAAAACCAAAAGGCGCTCTTTGGAAACTCGGCAAAATTGTTGCCGTATATTGAATGCTCCACGTCAGACGGGAAACAGCAGTTACAAATATGCACTGACGCGGGCATCACAGGTTATCCTACATGGGAATTTGCAAATGGTGAGCGTCTCAGCGGAGAAGTAGAACTCAAAGTGCTTTCAGAAAAAACGGGGTGCGAACTCCCCTAGGTATGACTGCATTGGTAGAAAATCTTAATTTTCTGTTTGCGCTTGGTACAATATGCCTACAACTTTCGGCAGGCATACTCCTCATTTTGTATTTTTCAAAACAAGAGCACGCAGGAAAGCATTTCCTGCGTGCGTACGGCTTGCACCTTGCTTTACTGCTTTCCTTAGTAACTACTATCGGTACATTGCTGTACTCAGAGGTCCTCGGATTTGAACCCTGTAGCTTATGCTGGCTTCAGCGCGTCTTTCTTTACCCGCAGATTATACTTCTCGGAGTAGCGCTTATAAAAAAGGAATATATAATAGCTGACTATTGCATCGGTCTTTCTATCCCGGGTGCACTTATCGCTCTTTACCAGCATTATCTACAAATGGGCGGCTCAGCGTTTGTGAGGTGCCCGGCAGTCTCCGACGGTGTAGACTGCGCGAAACGCATCCTTTTTGAATTCGGATATATCACTTTCCCTCTTATGTCTTTTACAATATTTATTGTGCTTATTATACTTATGCTTTTTGTGCGCAAAAGAGATCGCACACTATAAAGTAACTCCTATCGCCCCTTCTTTTTCACTGTACAGTGTGCGCACTTACACCCATATGGTTTTATATGCTCATCAACGTATTCTTTCCCATAGTCGTAGTGTAGCTCATCATCTTTCTGTATGGTGCGACGTGCATACACGTATACTCGGCCTCCAACAATATCCGTCTCGCAGTTAGGATTGCAAGAGTGGTTTATATATCGTGCTATGTTCTTTCGACTCTTTCCATCAATGTACCGACGCGAGGAGAGCTCAAAAAGATATTTACCTCCGCGTTGGTCTGCTTCGTCTTGAGAAATAATTTCACCTGTATACTCAATAATAAAATCATTCTTCTTTATTGATTCATCAGCAAAAAGACCGAGTCCGGCTTGAGAACGTTTTACCTTAACCTTTTTTGTTTTGTAATTATTTTTTGAAGAAGTCATTAAATACTTTATACTGGTAACACGATAACCATATACACTATGAAACAAAAAGCAACTTTCTCAATGAATTGTTTCTGGGGACCACAAGACTTCTTCTCTAAACTTCCTGGTGTCATCAACACGACTGTTGGATACACTGGGGGTACAACAGAACAACCAACCTATACTAATCTTGGTGACCACACAGAAACCATCGATATTGAATTTGATCCGCAGATAATTTCATATCAGCAACTTCTTAATCACTTTTTTGAGGGACATGATGCTACGCAAGAACAAAAAACTCAGTATAAATCAATTATCTTTTACCATTCAGCAGAACAAAAACAGCTTGCGGAAGATACTAAACATCACTACGAAAAGACAGTGAAGAAACCCGTACTTACTGAGATTCGTGAATCAACTATTTTTTATCCTGCGGAAGAATACCATCAGCATTATGAAGCCAAAGCGCGTAAGGAGCAGTAAATCACCTTGTAATTGACAAGATGTCAAAAATACGGTAAGGTGCTGAAAGAGGCGACATTCGGTCGCTTTTTTGGTTCATCACAATCAGCAAAGAGGGAGACAGGCCATGTGCCGTATCACCATGCTTCTCATCGCGGCTTTTATGGCCGTCATCTTCTTCCCCTTCCCCTCGTGGAGCGCTACAACGCTCAAAACAATCGAGGTCCAAGGAGAGGTTAGCTTTAACGGGGTAAGCTACCCCGTCGTCCCCATTTACGGGACAAAGGAGCGAACAGCAGGCATCGTATGTGATGCCAGCCTTCACGGATTCAGCGACGAAACCAAGCGTTGCGTTGCGGACACACTCAAGCTGTCCTGCAACCAGGACCCGAAGGTCAAGGTAATGTGTCTTGCGCTGCCAGTTGAGCGCGTGAGATCCGTTACAGTAGAAGAAGTCATTAGGATCGACACCAGACGGGTACGGGAACTGGAGGTAGAACTTTTGAAATTGGGAGAAGAGGCTCGAACCTTGGAGGCAGGTGTCCGAAGTCGAGACAATCGTCTCGAAGCGCTTGGGGAGGAGATCACTGGCTACGAAACACAGCTCACCGATGTCACGGACGAGCGCAACGACCTCGTCCGAGAACTTAAGACCGCAGACAGTGACAATGCAGAGCTCGAAAAGCAAAGAAAGCGACTCTGGATACTGATCGGCGTTATGGCTTTAATGCTAATCGCGTTACTGCTGATCATTTTCTTCTATCCAAGGGAAGCTCGTGGGTCACAAGAAGAACCCGGCCCAACTGAACCAGCTGATTCACCGGCAACGGTCAGTGAGCAACCTGTCGAAGGTGGCGCGAGAGTGGCCAATGCCACAGCAACACCAATGCCAATAGATGCCGGCCCAGGCCTGGTAAGCCGCGTATGGAATTTGTTCTTCGCCAACCCATCAACGCGACAACAAAAACAAGACGATCTTCCTGCGAACCGCCGGGAGCCAAGGTTTATCGACGAAGAAGCAACGAAGGTGGTTTCCGAAGCCGATCAGCGGTGGTTTGGGGATCACCCGGACCAACAAGTCCCCCCGCCAGCAATAGAGGAAGCTAGGCGGCCCCCCACCCTAAGCCCACAGGACCGTATCCTGGTGAGGATAGGGCAAGAGGCTGCAAAAATGGGGGGAGAGATTCCACCTGCTGATCCTGACACCAATGTTGAAGAACTTTTAGCGACGTTGAACTCAGGACGTCCAGGGTCCCTTTGGAAGCATCCCGATGATGTTTCTCCTGAAGAAATCGTTGCCGCATGTCCATCTCCCCCACGAAAGCCGAGGAAAAAAGGAGTGAACACAGCCATCGCAGTTAAAAAATTGGTGCAAAGACGAAGGAATGGTGTGAAAAATGGGAGAACGAGGAGGAAAAAACCGAGAAAGGGTGCTAGAGACAAGGTAGTGGCATCCACCATGAACTGAACCTGCCACCCCGCCGCGCGTAACGCGCGGCGGAACTTTTTTAATACAACCCTATTTCATTGACTCAACAGATCGTTTCACTTTTTCAGCATTCCAACCAACAAGATTAGCCAACAATTGCAAAGAAGTTGCAACGCCTGAAATTGCTAAAATTAAAATGAAAAACCAGGTAACAGCGGGGGCTAAGAAATAAAAGAAAACCACGGTCGTTCCCATCCATAACCCAAGACACCATGGACATCCTAATAGATCATTAATTGTCTTTCGTGGACCATGATGAATGTCTGCAAACATATGACGCATCCAGCGCATTATTTTGTCATAGACAAAGAGTCGCACCAATCGAAAGGTCGCAAGCACGATAAGGATAAGGTCCACTGTGGCAATTGACCGTGGCAAATGGCCATTAACACGCACTATTATAAACAAGCCACATACTAAAAACACCATGTACACCAGCATAAAAAAAATGTTCCACAAATTTTGTTCTTTTTGATTTTCTGTCATAAACAATAAAATAATTACTGTTCTAGTATACCAGATCTAGTATGATCACACATCCTGTGGCATAGTTACTTGTATGAATAACGGATGATTCTATGTACACACGGAAAATAGTTATTGCTGTTGTAGTCGCAACAATAAGCGTATTCATCTACTATGCATTTTCCCCTCTGCTGAGGACTATTGTAGTTGATGATGAGGATCTTTCAGAAAAAACAGCGACCGAAATTTTGGATGAAACTTCTCAGGGTCCATTCCCCATTCACGCAACAACAGGACATCCCGCAGAGGGATACGTGCGTATCATAAAGAGCATTGAGGAAACGATACTGCGATTTGAATCATATAAGACCATAAATGGGCCTGACCTTCACATCTATCTAGCAAAAGACTTGGACGCGAAAGAATATATCGATCTTGGCCCTATTCGCGGTACGGAAGGTAACATTAATTATGCTATTCCGGGAAACATTACTGTCTCAGAATACGCTTATGTCCTTGTGTGGTGCGAACCATTTAGCGTTCTCTTCAATTACGCAGAGCTTAAAGGGTGAACATCCCGCAATGTATAGTCTCCTACTGACGTTCGCACAATACGTAACGTAAGTGCTGGTACCCCAACGGCTTTTCCCAGATTATGTACAAGAGATCGTACATACGTACCACTTCCACAAGAAATTTCAATGGTTGCTGTTTGATATTTTTTCAGGTACGTCCCTTCAAGATTTGCCTCCCAACACGCCCAGATATCCTGTTGTCGAAAATCGCCTGTCAAAGATTCGAGTGAAGACTGAACGGAAGCATATAAATCATCCCCAGAGATTGTGCCCGTCTTAAGAAGTGACGCGCGTTTAATCTCAACCGTATGTGTTGGTATTGTAATCTCAGACAATCTCCCTTCACGGGCCCACACAAATAACGGTTTCCCTTGTACTGGTTTTGAAGAATACGGAGGATACGCTTCAGTGTGTACCCCCTCAAAGGAAGCCACCCCTTTAATAATTTTTAGAAGGGGTATTGATATATCTGATATCTCCGTCAATTTGCCTGCGATATCATACGTATCTGTGGAAAAACCAAAAAGTACATCAAAAACGTATGTCTTTTGAAGTGAGAGATATCTCTCCCGCTCTTTATTAGAATCGCCTACAAGCACAAGCAAAAGCCCCTCAGCAAGGGGGTCAAGACGTCCCGCATAGGAAAGCGTTTGTCCTTTCAGGTAGGGTTTCTCAAAAGAAAGGCGCTCTAGTGCTTCCTTGGGTGTTTCGCCCCTCTTTTTATAGTATGGGATGACAGCTTTCATACAGTTAGTCATTCTGCTACAATTATCAGCAACTATATGCAAAATGCTCATAAAAAGAAACTCCCAACAGAGCCCTACAAGGGGGTGCGTGATTTTTATCCGGAAGACATGTTTATCCAAAATTACATTTTGGAAACTATGCGCTCGGCAGTAGAGAGTTTTGGATTTGTTGAATATTCCTCGTCTATTCTCGAACCAGCAGAGCTCTATGAAGCAAAGTCCGGAGATGAAATAGTAAGTGAGCAAACATATACCTTTACTGACCGCGGAAATCGGCGGGTAACATTGCGACCCGAAATGACTCCCTCTGTTGCACGCCTTGTTGCCGCGCGCAAACGCGACCTTGCTCTCCCCCTTCGTTGGTACTCATTACCGAATGTATTCCGTTATGAACGCCCACAGCGAGGGCGCCTCCGAGAACATTGGCAATTGAATTGTGACATCTTCGGCGTACAAAGCATTGAAGCAGATATTGAAATAATTTCATTAACTTCTGCAATTATGCGAGAGTTTGGAGCCCAAGATGTTGATTTTGAAATACATATAAATAATCGCCAAACGCTCGCGGAAACGTTACGTACATATAATTTAACCGATGATCAAACCAAAGCCATATACAAACTTCTCGATAAAAAAAATAAAATAGATAATTTTGACGAAGAAATGCAAAAACTCATCGGGAAAAAGATCGAGTTCAATGAAAAACCAGACGCCACAACCGTTACGGTACTTGAGAGACTTAAGGAATACGGTATCTCAAACGTACATTTTGATCCAGCGATTGTGCGGGGTTTTGATTATTATACCGGTATTGTATTTGAAGTTTTTGATAGTTCGCCTGAAAATAATCGCTCGCTTTTTGGTGGAGGTCGCTATGATAACCTTTTGAAAATATTTGGCATTGAGGACACACCCGCCGTTGGTTTCGGCATGGGTGATGTCACCTTACACGATTTCCTAAAAACGCATGCCCTTATACCAGAATATATCCCCTCAACAGACCTCTACATTGCAACACAAAATAGTGGAGTTGTAGAAGATGCACAGGCTCTGGCAAAAATACTTCGTGCCGAAGGAATAAATGTTGCCGTTAATTTACTCGATAAAAAACTTGGTGATCAAATAAAGACAGCAGTCAAACAGAGTATTCCCTTCCTCCTTATCCTTGGAGACGATGAAATAAAATCAAAAAATTACATAGTTAAAAACCTCTCCACCGGGAAAGAGTTTACGGTTGGACAAAAAAACATAGCAGAAATTATATGGAGTAACATAGAAGAAGAATAGGAATTATAAAATTCATACGATATATCGTATGGAAGGAAACGTTTATATGTTTAAAAAACATGAGAAAAATTGTCTTTGATATTGAAACAAAAAATATATTCAGTGATGTTGGACGCGCTGATCCAACTCTTCTTGATATCTCTGTTGTGGGGGTCTATGATTTTTCGGCACATACCTATAGAGCCTACCTTGAAAATGAATTAACAGAATTATGGCCGGTGATAGAAAATGCCGATGTATTAATTGGGTATAACTCTGATCATTTTGACATCCCTCTTCTTAACAAATATTATCCTGGAGATCTCACCCGAATTAAAAGTCTTGACCTCCTCAAAGAAATAAAAAAAGTATTGGGACGACGGTTACGCCTTGATTCCGTGGCAGAAGCAACACTCGGTGTCGGAAAAAGCGGTTCAGGGTTAGACGCTATAGCGTGGTGGAAAGAGGGTAACGTTGAGAAGGTCAAGCAATACTGTCTTGATGACGTCAGAATTACTAAAGAAATATACGACTATGCGCGAAAGTACAATATGCTTAAATATAAAGATCTAAACGCTATACGAGAAATAAGGCTTGACACATCTACATGGGAAGAAAGAGAAGAGGACCCATCTGCCCTAACGCATACACTTCCCTTTTAAAGCGTATTTAAAAAGGCAAAGAAAGAAGAATAAGGGCAAAGAGAACTCGATACCAAATAAATACAGAGAGTGTGTGGCTTCGTAAGTATCTCAATAAATAATGAATAACAAACATACTGACAACAAAGGCGCAAACAGCTCCGACAAAGACGGAAAAACCAATATTCAATAAGATTCCCTGTGATTGTAATTCAATCAATTTCTTGAGACCTGAACCTAAGAGAATGGGAAAGCCAACAATAAATCCAAAACGGGCAGCTTCTTCCCGTGTAAGACCGAGTAAAAGACCGCCCGCAATAGTTGAACCTGATCGACTCATTCCTGGAATAAGAGCTAATGATTGAAAAAAACCAATCCATAAACCTTTTTGTGGAGTAAGTATACTATCTTGCTTTGCAAAACGTTCACCGAGATAAAATAAAAGAGAACCGGTAAGTAGTGAGAACGCAACCAAGGACGTGTTTCTAAAAATAGTGTCCATGGCATTCTCAAGTAACAGGCCAAACGCAACTGCTGGAATTGTACCAAATACGACAGCCCAAAAGAGCACGGCGTCTCGTTTTTCAACAAAGCGACCACGTACCAGGTTGAAAAAAGTTATAATCATCCCCCCAAATTCCCGCCGAAAATAAATAAAAATCGCAAGTGAAGTTGCAAGTTGTAACACCGCGTCAACCGAAAGGCCATAATCCGTTTGAAGGCCGAGTAAATCACGAGCAATAATAAGATGCCCGGAGGAAGAAATAGGAAGAAACTCTGTCAGACCCTGGACAGCTCCCAAAATAACGCTAGATAGTATATCCATAATGTTTATGCTAAAATCCTAGCATACACGATATCGTAACCCTAATTACCTTATGGATGAAAAAGAAAGAAATTATGCAATTCCTGGTGCTATTGTTATTGCAGGACTCATTATAGCGGCTTCCCTTCTCTACGTTAATCGTAGTGACAAAACAGTAACACAACAACCAACGAATAACGGCTCCGTGGCTTCAGCAGAATTGCTCATACCAGACATTACGGCTGAAGACCATATTCTCGGTAATCCAGAAGCTGATTTTGTTATCGTCGAATACTCTGACACAGAATGCCCATTTTGCAAAGATTTTCATTACTCGTTGCACAGCATCATTGATACATATGGGAAAGAAGGGAAAGTGGCATGGGTTTATCGCAATTTTCCTATTGTAAGCCTCCACAGCAAGGCACCACAAGAAGCAGAAGCAATAGAGTGTGCTGCTAAACTTGGTGGCAATGACATCTTTTGGAACTACCTTGATAATATCTTTGATACGACACCATCAAATAATGGTTTACCAGCAAGCGAACTTCCACGAATCGCTGAACGTGTTGGTTTGAATAAAAATGCCTTTGAGGACTGTCTTAATAGTGGATTATATACTGATAAGGTGCGCACACAAGTACAGGAAGCCCAAGATGCTGGGGGGAGAGGGACACCGTTTAGTATAATTGTTGCAAAAAAATCTTTTAACAAAGAAACCATAGACTTTGTTACCTCTGCATCCGCACAATTACCACCACGAACTATCGTTATTTCAAAGGACGAATCACGAATTGCTCTCAATGGTGCCCTCCCGATTGGTTTCCTCAATTTATTTTTTGATACAGCCTTAGGGAGGAACTAGTCTGGAATAAAGATCAGTTTGATTCCGACTTAAGGAGTTTATGAAGATCGCAAAAGTTACTATGTTGTGGGTCACAAGGAGTATCCCAAAAGGAAAGAGTGAGGATTTCTTCAGCACATCGTCTAATGAGCGCTTTCAATTCTAGTACATCCTCATCAGAAACGGTGAACACTTCACGGTGGTAGTTCCCCTTTTTATCTGGCTCAAGATAATCAACAACGCCAGTTGTCATTATATATTGCTGACGATGAGAAGCACTTTCGTGCTGAAGGGTAAGTAATAGTTTATAGAAAACAAGTTGCCTCCAATAATCCCCATGTGACGACTTTGTCTTTCCGAGTACATCATTTCGAGAACGGACACGACCTGTTTTATAATCAACCACACAAACCGTGTCATTTGTCATTTCCTCAATTTTGTCCAAAACGCCACGCAAAGGGATACTTTCATCTTGTCCAATGGGAAATTGTACAACAACCGAGTACTCTGCATTAAGTGCTGGGGTAAGATTCTTGTTATGTGCATCATAGTAGCCCGAAAGGGCATATTCCCCTTTTTCTAAACTCTCACTATATTCGCGCTCACTGAGTGGTAAATGCGACAAACGTTCCCGAAAACGCTGTAATAAATAGGCTTTATCGACAGATTCGCCCTCCTTCATACGCATAAAAAAATCGTGCATGGCACTGTGCATTGCTGTGCCAAAAAGCATACTGCGAGTTGGAGCTTTTGGAATGCGTAATAAATTTCCAAAAAAATACTCCCACGGATCCCTCAGATAATTATTAAGGGCTGTTACCGATAGCCCCTGCTCTAAAAAAAGTTCGCGTAAATAATTTGATGCGGTTACCGGTAAAAGAACAGGGGGGCGAGGAGTAAGCATTGCTTCTGGTTTTTGGTGCATCTCAAACTCATGTGTATTAACACGTATTAATAAATCCTTGTTTATCTCCTCAAGAAATGATGACGGTAATTGCTCTCGCCCATTAATACCTTCGAGAGCGTATGAAACAAAAATGCCTGAGCGCGCACGAGTAAGTGCTACGTAGAAAAGTCGTCGTTCATCTTCCTGTGTGTTATATTTTCCACCATCACCTTTTTTTATAATAGAAAAATGATTGATAACCCGTTTGTTCCCCCAATGTCCATCAACAACGCCCGGCAAAAAAACATAATCAAACTCAAGACCCTTTGCTCTATGTGCGGTCATTAACCGCACCGACGGTATGCGTGTATACCGGCGCGCACGTTTTATGAGAATATTATGCTCTTTTAGCAACTCAAAATAACGTATGAGATCGCCTAATTGGTATCCCCGATGTGTCTCAACTAACTGCTCAATATCACGAATAAAACCAGCATACGCATCAAGTTTCTCCTGAGCACGTTTATGACTAATAATATGACCCCAAAACCCAGACTCATTTGCAATATGTTCAAGCGTTTCAAGCAGACTTCTGTTTTTTGCACGCAAGCTCCAAAGGGACAGTTGTGTGTATCTATCGTTTATTTTTTTAACATCCTCAACACCAGCTTTCTTGAGAAGTACTGTTGACTTAAGCAGATCATAGAGGGATATACGTTCTTTATGCGCATACCGCGTAAGACGGTACGCATCAAGAGGTTTAATACCAAAAAAATCAATATAAAGAAGCGGCACTAGTTGTTCTTCATTGCCAAAATATGTAACAGCATTTAATATTTTTATAAATTTTCCTATATCAATGTCAGCAAGCACATTCTGGTCTGATTCAATACTATAGGAAATATGTTCGCGCTCCAGAGCTGGTAGAAGTGCCTCTGCGTCATTATTATTTCGATATAAAATAGCAATCTCCCGCGGATCGACCCCTTCATCAAGCAGACGTCGTAGTGACTGAGCAATAAATGTATACTCAAATTCAGGACGTGAACAACAAGCAACTTCAATAGAAAGGTTCTTCCCTTTTGTGTTTGAATGAAGAGAAGACTCTTGCTGAGAAGAACCTCGCGTAATGAGAGAATGCGCCGCATCAAGAATAGACTGTCGCGAACGATAATTCTCTGTAAGACGTATAACAATTGCGTGTGGGTAGCGTCTCGAGAAATAGAGAAAGTTTTCTACGGAAGCCCCTTGAAAGCGATAAATTGCCTGTTTTTCATCACCAACAAGAAAAAGGTTAGGTGAATCATGGAAACTAGTAAGAAGCTCTAAAATACGATTCTGTGCATTATTAGCATCTTGGTGCTCATCAGCAAGAATATATTGGTACTGTTCTTCGAGTGATAACAGAAAACTTTCATCACTCTCAAGCGCCTTAATGGTTTCTATAATCATATCGTCATAATCATAAAGTTTGTCGGCGCGGAGGATCGCTTCGTACTGCCTATAGATAATGGTAAGTTCCCGATTCTTTTCAATATTTCTTTCACGATCTTTGTAGACGCCCTTTGTCTTCCCTTTATGAACACCTGATTCATAAAGAAGGTCGGGGATAACTTTATAAGCAGACTCTTCTTCTTTAACCCGACGCAATGCTTCGTCTGGACTAATATTCTCCCGTTTTAGTTCACTAATAGCTGATCGAATAGCATTTAAGTAGTAAAAAGGATCACCAAAAGGTTTAAGTCGAGAAAGTTTTGTGTGCTCTATAATATTGCGAAGAATAGTAATTTTATCAATGTCATTAATATTCTGAGAGCCTATAATACGCGGGTACTGATCAGGAAACCTCGCAATAAGGTCGTTAGCAAACCCATGAAAAGTGTAAATACTGATGCGGTAAGCATCACTTCCTATAATAGAAACAAGACGCTTCCGCATAGCAACAACTCCTGCTTCTGTAAATGTAAGTGCAAGGATACTGTCGGGTGCAGTATCGGTTTTCCTCAGAATATTGAGAACGCGAAGAGAAAGTATTTGAGTCTTACCCGTTCCTGGCCCTGCTATGACCATAACAGGCCCTTCAATAGCATCGACAGCCTCTTTTTGCTCCTTATTGAGTTTCTTATATTCTCGTGCAAATTGAGATATATCTGGCATGCGTTGATTATACCATCAGCTATTATAGAGAATTGTTCTTACTAGTGTAACATCAAGACGAGCTCGGAGGAGCTCGTCTTGTCCCAAGAAACAGATCTCTGTAGACAAAACAAACACTTACTTCTTTAACTAATAGTTTCTCAATCTGTTTGCCTTATCGTGCGTGCGGATTTTTTCGAGTGCCTTTGCCTCAATTTGTCGAATGCGCTCGCGAGTTACACCAAACTCTTGCCCAACTTCTTCAAGTGTATGGTAAATGCCATCCTCAAGCCCATTTCGGAGTGCAAGTATCTTACGCTCTTTTGGTGAGAGATCATCAAGTATTTGTTGTATTTGATCTGCTAGAATACGACGAGAAGATTCTTGATCAGGAGAAGGTAGTTTGTCATCCTTGATAAAATCACCAAGCGTTGATTTCTCGTCATCACCATCACCGACAGGATTCTCAAGTGAAATAGTATCCTGATTTATCTTTTCAATGTTATATATTTTTTCAACCTCAACACCCATTTCCGTAGCTACCTCTTCAGGAAGGGGGTCACGTCCCAAATCCTGAGAAAGTCGGCGCACAACCTGTTTATATTTGGCAATCGTCTCAACCATGTGAACCGGTATACGAATAGTGCGCGACTGGTCAGCAAGAGCGCGCGTAATAGCTTGTCTAATCCACCATGTAGCATACGTTGAGAATTTGTATCCTTTTGTGTAATCAAATTTATCAACAGCTTTAAAAAGGCCGATATTCCCCTCTTGTATAAGATCAAGAAGGGTGAGGTCAGGGCTTCGGCCAACGTACTTCTTAGCAATAGACACAACAAGTCTTAGATTGGCCCGCGCAAGCAGATTCTTTGCCTCAACATCACCCTCTATAATACGTTTCGCAAAATCGCGTTCCTGTTGCGCATTAAGAAGCGGGTACTGCCCTATTTCGCGCAGATACATCTGTATAGAGTCATGTGTAGAAGCTGATTCTCCCCTCCTATATTCATTGCGACGAGGGAGCACCATATCTCGAGAATCTTCAAGTAAGCCACCGCCCTCTAACACATCAATACTGGCGACATTAAATCGCTCGTATAGGTCCTCAAGAAACATAATATCTTCTTCAATAGCGGGAAACTCTTTAAGGATTTCATCATACGTCACAAAACCACGCTCTCGCCCCTTTGCTAAGAGGCGATTTGCCTTTGTCTCAAATTTCCGCTGTATATCCTTTTCTTTCTTTTGCGCTTTTGATACCTTTTTTACTCGATTTAATTTCGTAACTATTTTCTTTTTGGGGGCTATCTTTTTTTTTGCCAAACGCTTTTTCTGCAGTGAGACCTTGCTCACCTTTACTGCTCTTTTTGAGACGCCTTTCTTCTTAACGGCTCGCCCCTTTACCGACCGTTTATTTAACTTAGTTTTTGTTACTTTTTTTGCCATAAAATTTGATAAAGTTAATTATTATATGTCTCATTAAGCGCCTCTGAGAGCCTCCTACACGTCTCAAGTGCCTTAGTAATATCCTTTTTCTCCTTACCCTCTTCTGCCTGCTTCAATTCAGTGAGTGCCTGAGTATATTGCTCTTTAAGGTGCTCTCTCGTCAAGGCACGTAAAAGATCATCAATTTCGCTATTTAAATCCTCACGTTCAGCGTAGAGGAGCTCAGCCTCAAAGATAACACTATCGTCTGGAGAAGATTGATTCGTATCTTTATAAAGCATAGAGTGAGTGTCCTTACTCAACAGTGAATCAAGTTTTGACCGAAGGATATTCGTATCAACCACCCGTGCGTTCTCCTCAAGACTCTCTTGCCATCGCACTATTCCAATAAGACGCATCTCAATACTGTTACGCTTTGTTGGTATCGTAGTTGCCATTATATCTGCATGAGATGCTCCATTATATACAGAATGTGAAGGCCCTGCTGTATGCTGACGAACAGAATCCCATATTGCATTTTCACCAAGCCCTAAACGAGACGCTATAACTGATACAAAATGCGCTTGGTCTAATCTATTGGGAATATACGAAACGTAGGGTATAACCATCTGACTAACCGCGAGTCGCTGTTTGCGTATATCTTCGTATTTTTCTTGAATATAACCAAGGTAAAATTCAATAACGTGTTTTGCCGTACGAACCGCCATTTTCCATGTATCATCTCCTTTTTGGACAAGATCAGCGGGATCACTTCCTTTAGGAATGGTTGCCACTTTCACATCCATACCACGATGCAAGGCAAGATCTATCCCTTTCCCCCCAGCATTTATTCCAGCAGTATCAGCGTCAAATGCCATAACAATATTATTTGACAAACGAGAAAGAAGAGAGAGTTGATCTGCTGTAAGCGCCGTGCCTGAAGCGGCAACCGTATTGGGATATCCTGCTTGATGTGACAAAACAACATCCATTTGCCCCTCCACTAAAATAGAAAAATCAAACTTACGGATAAACTGCTTTGCACGATGATATCCATAAAGCACGTGTGATTTCGAATAAAGAATGGTTTCAGGACTGTTCATATATTTTGCTGTGTCTTTTTTATACTCACTATTCTTTTCATCAGGCAATATTCGACCGGAATAGGCAATAACACGACCGGAAGAATCCATTATGGGAAACATTATACGACCACGAAAGCGGTCATAATAGCCACGTCCGTGCGGTGATTGCTTTATAAGCCCCGCATCTTCAAGTTCTCTTTCTGAATACCCTTTTTTCGTAAGTTCATTGAAAAGTGCGCCCCACAATGGCGGAGCATAACCAATGCGCCACATTGCGATAGATTGTGACGTAATACCCCGACTCTTTATATAAGTACGAGATTCCTCATAACGCTCTCGCGTCTCCTCAAAAAAAGTGGTGGCATCAGCAAGTGCATGATAGAGACGAGTCTTCTTATCTTCAACTTTTTTATCAATGGGTGCTAATGTTACCCCTGCTCGATCAGCAAGTGTTTTAAGAGCCCCCTTAAAATCCGTTCCTTCAAATTGTTCAACAAAGCTGAAGATATCTCCTTTTGCGCCACAACCAAAGCAGTAGTAGGTATTGCGAGTTGGAGAAATAAAGAATGAAGGGGTTTTTTCATTATGGAAGGGACATCGCGCTCGCATGTTTGCACCCGCTTTTTCAATTTTAATGTATGAAGAAATCACATCGACAATTCCCAATCTTTCCTTTATATTTTCGACATGAGATGACATACACTATAGAGTACGTAAAGATGTTCGACTAACGAGCTTCGTAGCGTAATGAGCAAACCCCCTTCCGTGCTACTATCTATTTTTTCTCAGTGTACGGCTGTTCTGTGGGTATATCACTAAATGTTGCCTGGAGCTCTTTTATACGATTCGATTTTTCACTACCATTATATCCAGTTCCCGCTGGAATGAGACGGCCAATAATAACATTTTCTTTAAGCCCCCGCAGACGATCCGTACTTCCTCGTACAGCAGCATTAATAAGCACCTTGGTTGTATTTTGGAATGATGCCGCTGAAAGAAAACTCTTTCGAGAAAGTGAAACCTCGGTAATACCAAGAACAAGTGGTTCTGCTACTGCCGTAGTTCCTCCACCTTCTTTAGCACGGTTATTCGCGATAAGAAGCTCCCCTTCTTCAGCAATCTCACTAGTAGTGAATGGGGTGTCACCTGGTGATTTAACGCGCCGTCGAGAAAACATTTGTTTAATTATAACCTCGATGTATTTTCGCGATATAGAAGCTCCTTGTAATTCATAGATACGGCTAATCTCGCTGATGATATATTCCTGGGCTTTTTCACGCCCGCCATACTTGAAGAGATCTGAAATATCTGCTGATCCATCTGTGAGAAGTTGGCCCTTTTCTACATTATCTCCAATTTTAACAAGTGACATACGGCGGAAATGAACGGGATACTCGACATTCTTTTTACTCTTACTGGTCGTCTTCTCACTTGTATCTGGTAGTAATACGATTATCTTTTCTTGACCCTCATTTCGAATTTCAGAAACGGTACCCGAGACACGCGCAATAGCTGCGGGGTTCTTCGGCATACGACGTTCAAAGACTTCCTCAACACGAGGGAGGCCCGACGTAATGTCTCCACCGACAGAAGCCGTTCCTCCTGCATGGAAGGTACGCATAGTAAGCTGTGTGCCTGGCTCACCAATAGCTTGTGCAGCGATCGTTCCTACAGCTTCCCCCAATGCCACTTCCTTCATGGTTGTAAGATCAGCCCCATAACATTTCTGACACATACCATTTAATGATTTGCATGCCATAGGTGTCCTCACAGAAACTTTTTCAATGCCAGCCTCTTCAATACGATCAGCATCAGTAGCACTAATAAGATGGTTCTTAGTATAAAGAACTTTCCCTGATTCATCTTTAATATCAACATTTACATACCGGCCTCGTATCGTCTTTGCAAGTGGTATATTCATGCCAAAAGTATTCTGATGACCAACGATCGTACCATCTTTAGTGCCACAATCTGCTTCAGAAATAATAGCATCTTGCGCAACATCAAAGAGGCGTCGAGTAAGGTACCCTGCTTTTGCTGTTTGAAGCGCGGTATCTGCAAGACCTTTTCGTGAACCGTGTGTAGTAATAAAGTACTCAATAGGATTTAATCCTTCCTTCATCGAAGCAATTATGGGGAACTCGATTGTCTCTCCACTTGTTGAAGCAATTAATCCTTTCATACCAATCATCTGGACAATCTGACTCATAGAACCACGTGCACCTGAACCTAACATGTCATGAACAGAACCAAACTCATTAAGTGTCTGCGGAACGAGCCCCTCAACTTCACCTTTTGCTCTTTGCCAAATTTCAATACTAATTCGCTTTTTTTCTTCTTTTGATAAGAGTCCTTCATTGTACTGAGCTATTACCTCGGTAATGTTCTCTCGAGCTCGATCAATAACTAAACCTTTATCCTCTGGAACCTTAAGATCTGAGAGACTCCACGTAATACCTGATTGCGTTGCGTATCGGAAACCAAATTCCTTAATTTTGTCGAGAATGAGCGGAATCTCTGACAATCCATATTCATCAATAAGACGATCTACTAATGCGGACATCTTCTTGTTAGTCATCTCATCGTTTATAAATGGGAAATTTCGTGGAAGTGCTGAGTTAAACAGTAACCGTCCCACTGATGTTTCAAAGAGTTTCCCTTCAAACTGAGCATACTTTGGACTATCCGTAGGCAGCACGCTTATGCGTGAACGGAAATTAATAGCACCAAAATCATATGCTGTAATAGCGCTGTTAGGTGTTGGGAAGAATTTGGCTTCTCCTTTTGCGCCTTCAATAATACGCGTCATCCAATAACAACCGAGTATAATATCGTGGCGGGCAGCTGTCACAACTTCACCATTACCTGGTTTTAATACATTTTTATTAGCTGACATGATCTCGCGCGCCTCATACTGTGCTTCCTCAGAAAGTGGCACATGAACAGCCATCTGGTCTCCATCAAAGTCTGCGTTGAATGCTGGGCACACAAGTGGATGAATTTGTATAGCATTACCCTCAATCAATGTTGGTCGGAACGCTTGTATACCCTGGCGGTGTAGTGTAGGAGCACGATTCAAAAGAACATGCTTGCCTTTAATGACTTCTTCGAGAATTGCCCAAACCTCTGGTATCCCATCATCAATAAGACGACCAGCACCACGAATGTTATATGCGAGTTCTTTTTCCAAGAGTTTAGCAATAACAAAAGGACGGAAAAGTTCAAGAGCCATATGCTTAGGAAGCCCGCACTCATCAAGAGCAAGTTTCGGACCAATCACGATAACCGATCGTCCTGAATAATCAACGCGCTTACCAAGTAAATTTTGTCGGAAGTATCCTTGTTTACCTTTGAGATAATCCGAAAGGGATTTAAGAGGACGCCGTTGTGCTTGACTCATTGCTGAGAACGCCGTGTTTCCATGTCGAATTGAATTATCAAGAAGAGCGTCAACAGCTTCTTGAAGAATTCTCTTTTCATTACGGAGAATAACATCAGGAGCATTAATATCGATTAATTTTTTTAATCGATTATTTCGATTAATAACGCGTCTATAAAGATCATTAACATCTGACGTAGCATGTCGTCCACCTTCAAGAGCCACCATAGGACGTAGCGCGGGAGGAATAATTGGGATAGCAGTGAGAAACATCCACTCAGGCCGAGTCTTAGAAGCAATCATGCCACGAACAAGCGAGAGGCGCTTATTAATACGCTCACGCTCAATTGAACCCGCTTTTTCAAGAGCCGTAGAAAGCTCAACCTCAAGTTTTACCGGGTCAATGTGCTTTAAAATAGTGTAAATAGCTTCTGCTCCAATTTCAGCTTCAAACATAGAAGCATACTTCACAGAGAATTTATGATACTCAACCTCATCAAGCACACGCCCAAGAAAAATACTCTCGATGTCACGTTTCGCAGTAAGGAGAAGTTCTTTTAAATATAATTTGGTTTTTTCATCCTTTGCTTCTTTTACTCTATTTTTATATTCCTGATCAAGATCACGTAACATTTTTTGCTTTTCACCATCAAGAACATTGGTAACAATATAACCAGCAAAATAAATTACTTTCTCCACTTCAGCGGCTGAAATGCCTAACAAAAGACTGATACGAGAAGGAATACCCCTTAAAAACCAAATGTGAGAAACAGGTGTTGCGAGTTCAATATGTCCCATACGTTCGCGACGAACAATGGATCGCGTTATTTCAACGCCACATTTTTCACAGATAATACCTCGGTACCGCACCCCTCGATACTTCTTACAAGAACATTCATAGTCTTGTTCAGGGCCGAAAATGCGCTCATCAAAAAGCCCGCTCTTTTCAGCTCGTTGTGTACGGTAATTAATTGTCTCTGGCTTGGTAACTTCACCATGTGACCACTCTCGAATGCGTTCAGGTGAAGCAAGTCGCAACGTAATGATATCGAAATCATCAAGCCGACTATCATTTCTTGGCCGTGTTGCTGACTTATATTCTTCAATCGATTGTTGCATAAAGAGTGTTAATTAATTCTTAGTTTTAATGTCAACCTCTTTCTTGAGCTCAATATCAAGAGCAAGACCCCGTAAGTTGTTGAGTAAAACATTAAATGACGCCGGGGTATGGGGATGAGATAAACGTTCATTCTTAACAATAGAGTCGAAAGCGGCAGATCGACCAACAATGTCATCTGACTTAATGGTCAACATCTCACGAAGTGTATAAGATGCCCCATATCCAAGAAGTGCCCACACTTCCATTTCACCAAATCGTTGACCGCCTCCTTGTGCTTTTCCACCAAGCGGTTGCTGTGTAATAAGAGAATATGGACCGATTGAGCGCATGTGAATTTTATCTTCCACCATATGATGAAGTTTAAGAATGTACATATACCCAACCGCAATATCCTGCTCAAATGCTTCTCCTGTTCGACCATCAAAGAGTTTCATCTTCCCACTTTCTGAAAAACCAGCTTTCTTTAGTTCTTCCCGAATCTCAGCTTCTGAAGCACCGCTAAACGGAGGAACAATGGCTTGATAACCAAGAGAATGAGCGGCCAAACCGAGGTGCAATTCAAAAATCTGTCCAAGGTTCATACGAGAAGGAACGCCGAGTGGTGTTAAAATGAGATCAATTGGTTCACCATCAGCGCTGTATGGCATATCTTCTTCAGGTAGAATACGAGAAATAACCCCCTTGTTCCCGTGTCGACCTGCTAATTTATCACCGACTGACACGTTGCGTAACTCTGCAACGGTAATATGAACACGCTTGATAATGCCCGATTCTAGATTATGTCCAGCTTCACGAGAAAATACCTTCACACCAATGACACGGCCTCGTTTCCCGCCACCAAGTCGTAGCGATGTATCCTTCACATCCTTTGCCTTTTCTCCAAAAATAGAACGGAGGAGCCTTTCTTCAGGAGTTAATTGAGATTCTCCTTTGGGTGTTACCTTACCCACAAGAATATCTCCGGGGCGAACTTCCGCACCAATACGAACAATGCCATCTTCATCTAGATTCTTTAATTTATGCTCCCCAACATTTGGAATATCATGCGTTGTTACTTCCGGCCCTAATTTTGTATCACGTACGCTTACTTCGAAATCTTCAAGATGGAGTGACGTAAATTTGCTGTTCTTAACAAGGCGTTCAGAGATAATGATAGCGTCTTCATAGTTTGAACCTGCCCACGACATGAATGCCACACGAGCATTCTGACCAAGTGCAATTTGCCCTTTATCAGTTGACGATGTGTCTGCCAAAACGTCACCTTTACTTACCTTTTCACCTTTTGAGATAGTAGGACGTTGGTGAAAAGCAGACATGTCATTTGTCCGAGAAAAAGTAACAAGCTTATATTCTTTTTCTTTACCTTTACTGTTCTTAACAACAATGTGAGACGCATCTACATCAGAGACGACACCATCTTCTTCGGCAAGAATAATACGTCCCGTGTCATGCGCCGCCGGCCCTTCAATACCGGTTGCAACAAGTGGCGCCTCAGGAATAATGCACGGTGTTGCTTGTTTTTGCATATTTGAACCCATGAGCGCTCGGTTTGCGTCATCATTCTCAACAAAAGGAATCATTGATGTTGCAATAGAAAAAGCTTGGTTAACATCAACGTCGATATAGTTAACATTCTCGCGTAAAACAACATCTGGTTCTCCCCTTTTACGAACTTCAACCATATCAGGAACAATATATCCCTTCTCATCACGCAATATAGCGGCGTGTGCAATATTATTCTTTTCTTCAGTATGCGCGTTTAAATATTCGATCTCATTTGTGACGGTACCATTAACAACTTTTGCATAAGGCGTTTCAATCATGCCAAATTCATTAAGCCGAGCGTGTGTTGCAAGGTGCAGGATAAGTCCGATGTTTGGACCTTCTGGAGTATGTATTGGGCATAACCTCCCGTAATGACTTGGGTGTACGTCACGAACTTCAAAACCCGCCCTCTCGCGCGTGAGACCTCCCGGACCAAGTGCAGAGAGTGTGCGGAGATGTTCAAGCTCTGAGAGCACATTCTGCTGTTGCATAAACTGAGAAAGCTGGTTCGTTGTAAAAAATTCTTTTATTGATGCTTGTAGTGGTCGCGGATTAATAAACTGAACAGGAAGCGTAGTCTCTATATCAACGGTAGACATCCTGTCTTGAATGTTACGCTTCATGCGAGACATTCCCACACGAATTTTTTGTTGTAGCATCTCCCCCATGTATCGCACACGTCGAAAGCCGAGGTGATCGATGTCATCTGCTTGAGCACCAGGAGTATTGTTGAGCGTCATGATTTCGCTAACAATCGTAACAATGTCATCGAGAGATAATACGCGACGATCAAGCTCTTTCTTGTCCATACTCTTATTAAACCGTTGGTTGAAGCGATATCTCCCAACACGAGAAAAATCATAACGCTCAGCACTAAAAATAGAATTGATGAACTCACGAGCATTTTCGATACTTGCTGGGTCTCCGTCGCGGAGCTTTTTGTGTATCTCTATATAGGCCTCATCAACATTTGTCGCAGGATCCTTTGCAAGTGTCTCTTTTATAACATCCTTTCCATGGGGGATTTTCTCAAACAAACTAATCATGTCACGGTCAAATGGTGCTCCGAGGACACGCAACAGCGATGTTACGGGAAACTTTCGTTTTCGATCAATCTTTACATATAAAACACCGTCTGGTTCACTCTCAATTTCAATCCACGCACCTCGCGCTGGGATAATTTTTGCGCCAAAATAAGAATCTCCACGAAATTCTTGTGCCGTAAAAAAAACACCAGACGATCGAGCAAGTTGCGAGACAATGACACGTTCGATACCATTGATGATGAAGGTGCCGTGTCGTGTCATTATAGGGAGATCGGCAAGAAAAATTTCCTGCTCTTTCTCAGATCCAAGTGTTTTGTTCTTTAATTTAACAACAACACGTAGTGGCGCATCATGCGTCAACATGTTTTCTTTTGCATAATACTCATCAAACTTTGGTTCTCCAAGTTCAAAATGAACAATCTCGAGATCAAATTTCTTCTCAGAATAATCTTGGATAGGAGAGAATTCTTTAAAAACTTCCTTGAGCCCTTCCTTGACTAACCAATTAAATGAATCGCGCTGTGGCTCAACAAAAGAAGGGAGCCCAGAGAGGGGCTTTTGAAAACGTCCAAAATACTTTTTCTCGAGTTTCTTAGCGTGTTTTTGCATATACGTTAAAACATTCTCGAGAGAGAGTAGACACAAGAGCAACCACACCCATGATATAGAATGTAGTATTAACCCCGTGGGCTATTCACCCTCTCTCAAAAAATTATTAAATTAAAACGTTATTGAAGCCTCGTAAAGGAAAATATATGGAAATACAACCGCAACTCAATCCCCCTCCAAATACTGTGCTAGCTAGTATATAGGGGGGACGCGAGGTTGTCAAATATGTCAAGCTATTGCTTGTGGATAGTGATTTGAGGATATTTTTAAATTCATCTTTTTGTTTTTTGTTTCCATGCATCAATCTTTTTGTGGTCACCAGAGCGGAGAACTGCGGGAACGCGGTATTTCTTTCCTTTATGCATAAATACATCTGGCCGTGTGTATACCTCAGAACTTGAGACCCGATTCTCTTCAAGAGATACGGTATTCCCTAAAACACCAGGAATAAAACGCGAGACAGCATCAATGACAACCGCAACGGGTATTTCGCCTCCCGTTAACACATACGGTCCGATACTTATTGCTTCTGCCTTTACCGCCTTCTTAACACGAACATCAATGCCCTCGTAGTGCCCTGAGATGAGCAGAATGTTTGAATAGTTTGTTGCAAGCTTTTTTGCATACGTACTATCAAATTGCTTTCCAGAAGGAGAGAAAAAAAGGATTTTTGTCTTCTTTTTTTGACCAATTGCTTTTTGTATAGCTTTTAAAATAGGTTCAGCCTCCATGACCATTCCAGGACCACCTCCATAAGGGCGCCCGTCAACACGCCTATGTTTATTTTTTGTAAAATTACGAGGATTATAAAAATCTACCGCTATTTTCTTATCCTTTATGGCACGACCTAAGATTGACTCGTGTATATATGAATCAATTGACTGCGAAAATAATGTAACAACGTGAAAATGCATCATAAAAAAGATATGTGGTTTCTATCTCATTGGCGCCCTTCGCTAAACAAAAACTCGTGGATTTAAATGTACCACGAGTTTTTGTTTAGCGACAGAGCGAGAAACCTTATAAATTGAGATCTTCCATAACATCATCTACGGTCTTCGACGTAGATGGTGCTGGTCGTGTACTCCCTTCTGGTTCATTAATTTTAAGATTAACTCGGGCATTATTTTTCATACCAACAACACGCAGAAGTGTACGAATTGCTTTTGCAGTGGCACCTTGACGTCCAATAATCTTACCCATATCTTCAGCATGAACATCGAGCATAAGAAGGACCCCCATTTCATCAACCGTTCGATTGACGTTGACAGCTTCTGGATGATCGACTAATTCTTTAACAACGTATTCGAGAAATTGCTTGTCATTTTCTGTTGCATCCATAAATATCTAGCAACTACCTAGTAATGCGTACGGTGCGTTACCCTCAAACTAATGTGTACGTACACACAAGTATAAAATGTCTAAATAGCACCCGTCAACAAGGTTATGAAGTGTTGCCACTACACGACCGGTGTCCCTGACTTTTCTTCTGCTTGACCTTCACTCAGAGAAGAATCCTCTTTAGATGGTGCTTCTGCTTCTGGTGGAACATCAGTATCCTTCACCGCTACAGGCGCTGATTCATTACCCGACACCCCCTCTTCTGTTGGATTACTTTCAGCAACCTCTTCGCTACTCTCCTTCACAATAGGAGATTTACGAGGGAGAACATTCTTTTTAGTTCCCTGAATTATTTTCTCATTTATAAGAATATTGTGTACGGTATCGGAAACTTGAGCTCCATTTTTTATCCAATGGAGTATGCGGTCAGCATTCAGTGTTACCATCTTTGAATGTGGGTTGTACGACCCGAGCAATTCAATATTGTTCCCACTTTTGGGACCTCGTGTAGATTCAGTAACAACCACGCGAAAAGCGGGGTTGTTGCGACGTCCAATGCGCTGTAGTCGTATCTTTAACATGTGGAGCCGATAATACCAGAAGTAACCAACTTTTACAAGATTTACTGCCATACTACGAACCCTTCACCCTTGCGTTCAAAAGAAAATATGAATTCTCTCCTCTTTACCCTACCCAACCTTTTCCCTCTTCTTTTTACCCACTCCTTCACCTGTTCCCTAACTTCGGCGGCCGTCGAAGTTAGGGAACAGGAAGATGGTGTTTGAGTTTAGTAACCAGGTAACAAAATTGAGAAACTAAGAGCGCATATCCTTATACTAAAACCTCTGCTATACTGCACCGCATGAGTGCCTCCGAGTCAAGAAAAACAAATCAAGAAAATCATAAGAAAAATACCTCTCTTTCAGGGGTTATAAGTGTTACACGAAAAGGTGTTGGGTATATTGAGCACTCTAACCTTATTGAGGATCTGGAAATTGCTCCTGACCAATTGGGAACAGCTTTAAATGGGGACACTGTCGACGCTACAATGCTTGACGCACAAAAGAATAAACGTCTTCAGGGAAAGGTGGTAAAGATTATTGCACGAGCAAAAACTGATTTTGTTGGCACGCTCGAACAACGAGACAATACCACGATACTCATCTCTGACGACAGACGCATGTATGTGCCTATCCTCGTAGAAAACCCTCCCCAAAAACCACTGAGAAATACTAAAGCAGTTGTAAGATTCAGCACATGGAATAAAGGAGAGAAAGAGCCCCGAGGCATGCTTATTGAGGTGCTCGGGGAAAAGGGGGTTAATGAAACAGAGATGAAGGCCATTGTTCGTTCTCGTGGTTTTGATACTGATTTTGCAAAAACCCTTGAACAAGAAGCACACGCCATCGCACAACAACGAACTATACCTGATCAAGAAATCAAAAATCGACGTGATATGCGCTCTATCACAACGATCACTATCGATCCTCTTGATGCTAAAGATTTTGATGATGCTCTTTCCATTGAATCCTTCCCTGATGGCACTACAGAAGTTGGTATTCATATCGCAGATGTTTCGCATTACGTACGTCCGGGAAGCGTTATCGACAAGGAGGCGAGAAAACGTGCTACTTCTATTTACCTTGTTGATCGAACAATACCCATGCTCCCTGAAATACTTTCAAATGATGTCTGCAGTCTTAATCCTCATGAAGATAAGTTAACCTATTCCGCTGTGTTTAGACTTGATAAAAATGCGCGGGTATTAAAACGGTGGTTTGGAAAAACCATCATCCATTCAGACAAAAGATTCACCTATGAAGACGCGCAACAGGTACTCGACCGAGGCAGTGGTGAACTGTTTAAAGAATTGTCACTCCTTGACACCCTAGCGCGCAAGCTTCGTGAAGAGCGCTTCAGACAGGGAGCTATTGACTTTGACCAAGATGAGATCCGTTTTGTTCTTGACAAAAGCGGCAAACCGATTAAAGTCATTAAGAAAGAGCGTCTATCAACAAATCAACTTATTGAAGACTTTATGCTTCTTGCGAACCGAGAAGTTGCTACTTACTTTAATAACCTTTGCAAAAACCTGCCCGCAAGTCGCGCAACATTTATTTATAGAATCCACGATGTCCCCGACCCAGAGAAAATAGAAGAATTGTCTATCTTTGTTCGCGCCGTTGGTTATGATTTCTCTACACAAGGAGGAAACGTATCCGCTAAGGATTTGAATAAACTTTTTAAACAAATAGAAGGAAAACCTGAGGAACATCTCATTAAAACAGCTACCATCCGTTCGATGGCAAAAGCAATTTATTCTACAAAAAATATAGGGCACTTTGGCCTTTCATTTACGTATTATACGCATTTCACATCTCCTATCCGCCGTTACCCAGATATTATGGTGCACCGCATTTTGAAAAGTCATCTAAATAACGAGCCACTCTCCCAACAAGAACTGCTTGCATATGAATCACTAGCGATACAATCATCTCGTCGAGAAGTAGAGGCTGTTGAAGCAGAGCGTGAGTCTATAAAATTAAAACAGGTAGAATACATGAAAGATCATGTAGGGGAAAGTTTTGACGGAATCATTACCGGCATTGTTGATTGGGGACTATACGTTGAGGAAAAAGAAACAAAAGCAGAAGGTCTTATTCGTATGGCGTCTCTCAGTGATGATTTTTATGAATTAGATAAAAAACGCTATCGTATTGTTGGTAACAAGACAGGAAAAGCATATACCTTAGGAGACCCTGTACGTATCCGTCTCATAGCTGCACATATTGAAGAAAAGACCCTTGACTGGATACTTATATAGATAGCGCCTACATTATTATTTGGCTCATTACTTCGCTACTTGTACTGCCTCGTCAAATTTGATAGAGAGCAACTTGGAAAGACCCTCACTACCCATCGTAACGCCATAGAGAACGTGTGCGCGACTCATTGTTTCGCGATTATGGGTTATGACAATAAGCTGAGAATACGTTGAGAGATTCTCTATCATGTCGCCATAGCGACGTGAATTCGCTTCATCGAGTGCCGCATCAGTTTCATCAAGTATCAAAAAGGGTGGTGGATTCACCTGGCTCATTGCAAAAAGGAGTGCAATTGATGTGAGTGCGCGTTCACCACCTGAAAGCATCACCAGCCCTTTTATACGTTTTTTGGGTAGAGAAACTGCTATATCAATACCCTCCTCCACTTCCTCTTCAATCATTTCGTCATCTTCTCCATCATTAACAAGCTCAAGACCGTTATTCTGCTTACGCTTTTGTGCGCGTGTAATGACGAGCGACGCACTACCACCACCAAACATAAGTGTAAAGAAATTTTCGAATTCTTTATTAATCTTAACAATTCCGTCACGGAATTGCGTCCGCAATTTTTCTTCAAGTTCCGCCATAATGGTTTTTAATGATTCTGCGGAGTGTTCAAGATCAGTAATTTCACGCTCAAGAAACTGGTTACGATTCTCTATTTCTTCATATTCCTTTAGTATTTCTTCACCACCACCACTTCCCAATTCCTCTATACGAATCTTTATTTTTTCAATATCCCGCCGCCGTTTATCTTGCTCATTCCGGTTTTCAGTTGCAATATTTTCTTCACTTTCTTCATCGCCCGACTGACTAGCCACGCGATAGTGCTCGTAAGAGAAAATGCTACGACCAATGAGTACAGCGCCCTCCTCAACCTCGCGATCAAACTGTTCTTTTTCTCTTATAAGTTCTTTTTCACGATTTATGAGATTGTTTAAAGTATTTCGCAATTCATTTTGCTCTGCCATTATGGCAAACATATTTCTCTCCGCCTCACGACTCGTATCACGAACTGATTCAATGTCTTTTTGGAGTGCTTTATAACGCTCTTGTAACTGTTTTTCTTTTTCATTGAATACCGAAAGAGCTTTTGCTTTCTCCTCTTGCTCTTTACGCAACCGTGCAATAGCATTTAATACACCGTCAAGCTCATCTGTCTTAGTTACTGATAACTGTTCCTCGTGTGCAATAAAAGAAAAAATAGCGTCGCGCACCTTTCGCAACAACCCACGTAATTCTAAGACATCGCTTAGCGATTCTCCCATATGTGTGTGCAATTTTATTTCCTCCGCAAAACGCCTAACAGCGTTTAGAGATACTGTTTTCTCACCTTCCTTCTGTTCTTGCTGCTCAAAACGCGCTCGATTACGCTCTTCTGCCCGAAGCTCCCCTTCCAAGCGACCACTGTCGCGAGCAAGTACATCTTTCTCTTCTCGAACAATGCGCAATGTGGTTTCAAGTTCAATAATCTCGTTACTTTTTTCATCATTCTTATGCTCACGCTCCAGTGTTGCTTTGGCATCCTTAAGCGCGCGCTCAAGCATTTCAAGTCTTTCCATTGGTTCCTTCCGCTCGCGCTCAATATGTGCCCCGAGCCAGGATAGATATGTAGACTCTCGCTTTAAATATTCTTCATACAATTGTTTAAGGTCCTCGCGTAATAGGCGAGTCTTTTCAACGCGCTCAACTTGCTTCTGAAGAAAACGAAGGTGTGGCGCAATCTCTTTCCTCAGTGCCACAACTTGTTCAATATTTTCCCTTGTCTTTTCGAGCTTCTTTCCGCTTTCCGCAAGTTTATAATGATACACACGCAAACCAAGAGCATCCTCTATCATCTCTCGACGTTCTCGCGGACTTGTATTCAAAATACGATCAGCCTCGCCTTGCGAAATAATGTGATGTCCGGAAGAACCAATATTCGCCGCGGCAAGCATCTCAACAATGTCTCGCAATCGAACCTGCGTTCCATTGATAGCATACTGATTTACACCATCACGATGAACTGTGCGCTCGATGGAAACTTCATCGAAATCCAAATCAAAAAGACGCTTACTATTATCAAACACTACTTTTACTGAGGCACGATTGGCACGTGCCGTATGCTTACCGCCCCCCCATATTAAATCTTCACCCTTCTTCCCGCGCATTGATTTGAGAGATTGTTCACCAAGTACAAAGCGAAACGCCTCAGCGATGTTTGATTTTCCCGAACCATTTGGGCCGACTATAGACGCTATAGGCACGTTAAAATCGAGCGTCTCTTTTTTCCCAAATGATTTAAATCCTGAGAGTTCAAGTGATTTAAGATACATAAAACATACGGTGGTGTAGACCACCACATACTATTATAAACTAAAATAAGGAGTTCCCTACCAATTCTTTACGGAAAGTGCTTTTTCAGCTGCATTTTGCTCAGCTTCCTGTTTACTCATACCTTCACCACTCGCTATTTGTTCCTCACCGAGAAATACGCCAACAATAAAATGCCGGCCATGGTCGGGACCTTCTTCCCGTAATGTTTTATATGAAGGTGTAGTGTTCGCTTTTTCCTGCGCTTTTTCCTGAAATAAACTCTTGTGATCTTGCCAAAGACGCTTTTCAATAATTTCATCAATAAGTGGCAATACCGTTCGCTCTATAAAACCACGAACACCTTCATACCCTTGGTCAAGGTAAAGTGCACCAACAAGTGCTTCATATGTATTCGCGAGAATGTACTGTCGTGCCCGCCCCATATCTCTTGCCTCTCCTTTTGAAAGGAGTAAATAATTACCCATATTAAGCGACGACGCAACAGCAGAGAGCGTTGTGGTATTCACAAGGGCTGATCGATACGCCGTTAAATCACCCTCTGTTTGTTTAGGAAATCGATGAAACAAAAAATCTGTGACCACAAGTTCAAGCACAGCATCTCCTAAAAATTCAATCCGCTCATTATGTTCAATATTCACACTACGGTTTTCATTCAAGTATGATCTGTGAAGAAAGGCCTGTTTCAACAGTTCTTTGTTAACAAATGTTATACCAATTGTTTTTTCGAATTCAGTAAAATCTGGCATGGTAAAATATATTATGATTTTGGTTTTCCCTTTACCTGTGCTCCACTGGCAAGTATTTTAATTGCTTTTGTAACAATCGGAAGAATGTCTTCGTAAAAGTTCAGCCCGAGTACATCCGTTAACTTAAACCATTGGGCATCATCAAGTCCTCCCGTTTTCTTGAGCGTAAGTTCTTCAAATGCCGCTTCGGCAAGATAATAAACAACTTGTTTGCGAACCTTCCCCGTCTCTGGCTGAGTGGCAACATATTCGTTTTGTCCCAATTTCTCTTTTATCGTAATCGAGACGCCAATCTCCTCTTTAATAACGCGCTCAACTTCTTTGCTCTCATTCACCTTTTCCTCGAGGTGCCCCTTTGAAAGCGTCCAGTGCCCAAAAATGTCATGGACGAGTGCTAAGTACACATCACCTCTCTCGTGGGTATAAACAACAGCACCTCCTAGTTTCTCAATGGGCATTTCCTCAAAGGGGACCTCTTTCTTCTTTTTTTTCTTTGAAATCTCGTTTTTTCCTGGTTC
>Ga0209542_10002489_pt1 | contig 41137 bp, 46 predicted proteins | sample RifCSPhighO2_01_FD_184028 | JGI IMG/M metagenome (GOLD analysis project Ga0209542, IMG submission 184028) | Soil microbial communities from Rifle, Colorado - Rifle CSP2_plank highO2_0.1 (SPAdes) (version 2) | ecosystem: Environmental > Terrestrial > Deep subsurface > Rock core/Sediment ... | reverse complement strand
AAACAAAGGGAGAAATACTTAAAAAGTACCGCCGGTCGAAGGTTTTTAGCTAAACGATTAAGCCACTTTCGAGCCAATCTTGTTTGGCATCGCAAGTGAAGTTATTGTTACTGGGTATGAGTGGACATTCGAAATGGGCGCAAATCAAAAGACAAAAAGGCATCGTCGATAAGAAAAAGGGGCAAATTTTTTCAAAACTCGTCCGGGAAATTACTATAGCCGCGAAACAGGGCGGAAACCCTGGTATGAATTATAAACTGCGCCTGGTTTTGGATCGGGCGAAGGAGGCCGGCATGCAGAAAGAAGCTATTGAACGGGCGATCAAACGCGGCACCGGAGAAGAAGAGGGGGGAACGCTGGAGGAAGCGGTCTATGAAGGGTACGGCCCGTTTGGCACGGCTTTTTTGATCGAAGCGGCGACAGATAACAAAAACCGCACGGTCAATAATATCAAACATATTTTTTCTAAACACGGCGGTGTTTTAGGTACTGCGGGCAGTGTCGCCTGGCAATTCGTAACCAGAGGACAAATTTTGGTCGAGAGGTCGGGAGATGATATATCAGATATCGAACTTGCCGCGATTGACGCGGGGGCAGAGGATGTGCGTCAATCAGCCGAGGGACTGGAAATCTATACGCACCCCCTCGATCTTAACGAAATAAAAAAGAAGGTGCTGGACGCCGGCGGCAAGGTCGCTGGAGCGGCAGTGATTAAAGAAAGCGCGCAAGGGGTGGATCTCACAGATGAACAGAAAACGAAGGTACACGAACTATTTGCTGAGCTCGAGGAGGACGAGGATGTTATTTTTGTTCATACAAACGCAAACCTATGATAATACTCGGTGTCGATCCCGGGACCGCAACGACTGGATACGCGATTATTAAAAGCAAAAATAGGAAGGTTGGAGCAGTTGAATACGGCTGTATTCGCACATCGCAAAAAAAATCAGACGCCGAACGTCTCGAAGAAATTTATTCTGATCTCGCCAAACTCATAAAAAAATACCGCCCCCAACTTATCGCTGTGGAGTCGGTCTTTTTTTACAACAATGTCAAAACTGCCATCACGGTCGCGCAGGCCAGAGGGGTGATTTTGCTCTGCGCCAGACAAAATAAAACAAAAATCGTGGAATTTACTCCGCTTCAGGTAAAAAGTTCACTCACCGGCTACGGCAAGGCTGATAAACAACAGGTTCAGTACATGGTCAAGGCTTTGCTCGGGCTGAAAACCATCCCCAAACCCGACGACGCCGCCGACGCCCTAGCCCTCGCCCTCTGCGCAGTGAATCAACTCTATTAATAAAAGCAAGGAGAGATCGTAACGGATGATCTCTCCTCATAAAGCTGTAGTTTCGAGCAACGCTTTTCTCAATTGATCGGTCGCCTGTTGCCTGGCCGTTCCCGGTGAGACGGCTCGGGGTACCCAAAAGCAAAACGGATTCCCGATCGTCACACTCAATGTTTCTCTGCGAAACCAGTTTTGCCAATGGTGGGGTTTGCGACTGCCGCGGATTACTACCGGCAAAATCGCGGCTTGGCTGCGCCATCCAATCATCCCCGCGCCCTGCTGAAAAGCTGGATTACCGCCGAGTACAGATTTTTCGCCAAGCCTGATGCCGCCCTCGGGAAAAATCACCAGACACCCACCGCCACGTAAACACTGAATGGCCCATCGCACTGGCGTTTGTCCCGGCTTAGAGCGATCCACGGGGAAACCACCGAGGACGCTCATCATCCTTCCAATGAACGGGTGGCGGAACAATTCTGCCATCGCCAGAAAGTTCAGGCGGCGGGGAATAGTGATTGACAAAAGCGCCGGATCAAACCAGCTGATGTGGTTGGCGACCACCAGAAGCGAGCCGCGGCTCGGGACCAGCTCATTTCCCACCACGCGCGTTCGAAAGACAAAACAAAACAAAAAACGAGATAGCAATTTTTCGACGAATCGCAACATCATTCCTCCTTTTACATTGAATTTACAATCTGCTGGAAAAATATAAATATAGCAAAAAACCGCCTGAAAGTCCAGGGTTGATCATAAAAAACGGCTCATCTGTCGGTTGAGCCGTTTAACATTTTCTTACTTTATTCCCAAAAACCTTTTCCCCAAACGGATTAGGGTTTTTTTGTTAATCTTTACCAAAACGCGCTCGTCAGTAATTCGCGACCCATCAACTTCGACCGCGCCTTCTTTTATCTTGCGACGGGCTTCGGATTTGGAAGAGGCGAGCCTTCCCTCAACCAGCAGATCGACGAGGCGATAACTGCCTGGTTTCTTTTTCAGTTGAAAATCGGCCCGAATTTTGCCGGTTTCTCTGCTCCCGAATTTGCTCTCAAAATTTTTGCGCGCGGACAGCGCCGTTTTTTGATCGTGGTATTGCCATACGATCCGCTCGGCCAGAAACATTTTTTGATCACGGGGGCTGGGTGTGGAAGACAGGAATTTGCCGATCTGGGCCGCCGGCAGATTTGTGGCCAACTCAAAATACTTGTTTATCAGCCCGTCCCCAATGGACATCACCTTGCCAAACATTTCATCCGGCGAATCAGTAATGTTGATCACGTTGCCCCAAGACGAAGACATCTTGCGGCCGTCTGTTCCTTCCAAAAGCTTCGTCATCAGAATGTCCTGCGGTGGTTGACCATACAGGGACTGGATGCGGCGGCCGGTTAAAAGATTAAACCGCTGATCCGTGCCTCCCAGCTCCAGATCAGCTTTCACGGCTACCGAATCATACCCTTGCATCAGCGGATACAGCAGTTCATGAAACGATACTCTCTTGCCTACCTTCATCCGTCTGGCAATGACCTCGCGGGATTCAAACTCGTGCAGTCCAAACAGACTGGCCATTTTTGCCAGTTCAACCAAACCCAAATTTTTAAGCCATTTCGAATTATGGTGGGTTTCGGTTTTTTTGGGATCCAGAATTTTGAACGCCTGGTCAAAGTATCTTTTCATGTTCTTTTTGACTTCTGCCTCGCTGATCACTGGACGTTCCGCGTCTTTATCAGAGGTGTCGCCGATGAGCCCGGTGAAGTCCCCGACAATCAGGATCGCTTTGTGCCCCAACTCCTGAAAGGCCCGAAGCTTCCAAAGCACGACTGCGCGACCAATGTGAAGATTCGGGCTCGTCGGATCAATACCCAATTTCACCCGCAATTTCTTGTCGGAGCGCAATTGTTTCTGAAGATGATTTTTGTCGATTATTTCCTCAACTCCGCGCGAGAGAATTGTATTATTTTGCATAGTTTAAATTATACCACTTCTATTGTATAATTAAAGGTATGTCTGACTATTTTCGCGGATGGAAAAGCAACTCCTATCGCTCGCCTTTTGCCCGAAGGCCGAAAAAAAAATCTTTTTTACGAAGCATGTTGTCTTTTATCGGCAGAACGATCGTCTGGTTTTTCGGCATAAAAGGCGTTTGGAAAAAACTCATCCTGGCAAGCATTTTTTTGGTCCTCCTCGGATTTATCGTGTTTGGGTTGTTTTTTGCTTACTACTCGTTCAGTCTGCCGGACCCGAACAAGTTGGCTGATCGGATTGTGCCGGAATCCACGAAAATTTTCGACCGCAACGGGAAGCTGCTTTATGAAATCCACGGGGAGGCGAAACGAACATTGGTAAAACTCGGCGACGTCCCGACTATTGTGAAACAGGCGACCATCGCCGTTGAAGACAGAAATTTTTACAATCACGGCGGTATCAGTTTCACCGGAATTGTCCGTTCGATAATTGTAAATATTTTTTCTGCCAGCTTGCGCCAAGGGGGGAGTACCATCACCCAGCAGTTTGTGCGCGCCGCTGTTTTGACTCGCGAAAAAACCTTCGCCAGAAAATTCAAAGAGATTGCCTTATCGCTTCAGCTGGAGCGGCGATATAGCAAGGACGAAATCCTTCAGCTGTACCTCAACGAAATTCCTTACGGCTCAAACGCTTACGGCATTCAGGCAGCGAGTCAGACTTTTTTCGGCAAGGACGTCAAGGACTTAACCCTAAACGAAGCGGCCTACCTTGCGGCCATGCCGCAGGCGCCGACCTACTATTCACCCTACGGCCCGCGCCGCGAGGAGCTCGACGCGCGCGCTGATACGGCACTCCAACTGATGTATGAGCAAGGGTACCTCACCAAATCAGAAAGGGATCGGACACAAAACGAAAAAATTGAATTTCGCAATATCGGTCAAGGTATCCTCGCCCCCCACTTTGTTCTGTATGTCCGCGATCTGCTGGCGCAGAAATACGGTGAAATCGGACTGCAGGAAGGCGGCCTCAAAGTGACCACCACCCTGGATTATGATCTCCAAACCGCCGCCGAGGAAATCATCACCCGGCAGCTTGCGGCTAATGAAACGCGATACAATGTCCACAATGCCGCCCTGGTGGCGATTGATCCCAAGACCGGACAAATTTTGGCAATGGTGGGAAGCCGCGACTATTTTAAAGAAGGGTACGGCGCGGTCAACGTTGCTCTTCGACCGCTGCAACCCGGCTCGTCATTTAAGCCTTATGTCTACGCCACCGCATTTCAAAAAGGCATGAATCCAGCGACCTTGCTCCTGGATGTGGTCACAAACTTCGGCGAATTCGGCGGCAAAGAATACGTTCCGCAAAATTATGACGGCAAAGAACGCGGGCCGGTTTCGATTCGCCAGGCGCTTCAGGGCTCGCTCAATATTCCTGCGGTAAAAACTTTGTTTTTGACCGGAATTGAAGATTCAATCCAAACTGCCGAGGCGATGGGAATTACAACACTAAAAGATCGCTCGCGATTCGGCCCCTCCATCGTCTTGGGTGGCGCGGAAGTAAAACTTCTGGAACACACGGCCGCCTACGGAGTATTTGCCGCGGGCGGCATCCGCCAGGATACCCTTGCTATTTTAAAAGTTGCAGATAAGGACGGCAAAATACTTGAAGAGTACAAGGAGTCCCGAGGCAAAGAAGTCTTAAACCCCCAAATCGCTTATCAGATTACCAATATTCTCTCGGATAACGAATCCCGCGTCTTTATCTTCGGCCGCAACAATCGCCTATTCCTCCCCGACCGAGAAGCAGCCGCCAAAACCGGTACGACTCAAGAGTACCGAGACGCCTGGACAATCGGTTATGTTCCAAGTTTGGCCGTCGGAATTTGGATGGGTAACAATGACCACTCGGAAATGAAAGGCGGCGCGTCGGGATCGCTTCTCCCGGCGGTGGTTTGGAACGAATTTATGCAACGCGCCTTGAACGGAAAACCGGCCGAAGATTTCCCCCGGCCGGACGGCATTATCGAGATGCAGGTGGACAGTCTGTCCGGCAAATTGCCGACCGCCTATACGCCTTCGGCATCGCTTAAGACGGAATTTTTCGCTAGCTTTAATATCCCCTCCGAAAGCGACGACGTTCATATGCCTGACGGCACGAAAGTGCTCGTTTCGGAAAAGCCGGATGATCCGGCCTGGGAAAATCCAGTGCGGGCCTGGGCGGCCGCCAACGGATATTCGGCGCCGACTGGCGGCGGTCCGTCCAGCCAGACTGATCCGACTATTCAAATTGATATCATCTCACCTGACCGCGTAGCCGCGCTTCCTTGGAAAGCTTCCGCGCGAGTTCAAACCGCGGATGGCATTAGAGAGATGCGCTTCATTCTGAACGGCAACATTGTGCAAAGTTTATCCTCTGCCCCTTATGAGTACACGAATTCCGCCACTCACGTGGACGGGGAGCACAATTTGACAGTTTGGGTCCAGACGCAGAGCAATAAAACAAATCAAAAAACAGTCAAAATAAATTTCGCGCTGGGTAAAGCTCTGGTTTTCGTCTCTCCAACCGACAATCAGATCCTGCGCTTCCCAACCAATTTGGTTTTGGAGTCAAATCTGAATGTTGCCCCAGAGAATGTTGGGTTTATTGGCCAATCAGCTTCCGGCAAGATATTTACAATCGGCGGCAAAATCACCAAACAGCAGATCGGACAAATTTACATTTACACGTTAAATTGGGCGGAGAGCCAGAAACCCAATCCCGGGAGCTATGCTGTTTCAGCCAAGATTAGCGGCCAATCAAGCGATTTGATTACTGTTAAAATCCAATAATTTCTATGTCTCCCTTTCTCTTGATTTTTGCTCTTGCCGCGTTTGCTTTTGTCGGAATCTATAAACGCGATTGGGCGCTCTATTTAATAATACTTCTCCTGCCCGCGTATCAAGTCCGGTTTCAAATCGGTCCGCCGGCTGGCGGGGTTCCCATGACCTTTTTGGAAAGCCTGATCCTTCTGCTCGCGGTGGTTCAATTTGCTGATTTGGTTTTTCAAAAAAGACTGTCCGCTGCATGGTCCACAATATCCAAACATCGTTTAACTGTGATTTTTATTTTTTTGTTCCTGTTCGCCGCCCTGCTCTCGGTCTTCACAGCACCTGATCAAATCAAGGCCGCTGGAATTTTCAAGGCATACTTCTTCGAAGCCGTGCTTTTTTATTTTTTGGCCATTCTAATTATTGATGGCGAGAAAAAGTTAAACACGCTTTGGAAAGTTCTTTCAGTTTTGGTTTTGTATCTTTCTGTTTTTGGAATCTATCAATTCATCACCCTGGCTTACCTCCCCTTCAATTGGTGGGCGGTCGATATCGCGTCCCGCAGGATCACCTCGCTGGTCAACCATCCCAATGCGCTCGCGCTTTTGCTTGGCCCGATATTAGCAATACTGATTGCCCTTTCGAAAAAAACCTGGCTGCATGGGCTCGCCATCGGGTTTGGCCTTGTTGCTTTTTATCTTACTTTTTCCAGAGCAGCGTGGCTGGCCTTGGCGGTTGTGATTCTAGCGTTTGGGCTTTTCACTAAAGCCAAAAAAAAGATACTTGCCGCAGTATCTATTGGGGTGTTGCTGATTTTCCTTGTTCCTTTTTCTCGTACAAAACTCTTGGGCCTGGCCCGCGGTTCTGATCCCTCGCAACAAAACCGTTATGTGCTCTGGTCAGCCGCAACAGACATGCTCAAAAAGTCTCCGCTTCTTGGCGTGGGGCTGACCGGCTTTCGCGAAGCGTACAAAAATTATCCTTTGGGTCCCGACCGCGTCGTCCAGAATTATCCGCACAATTTCTTTTTGAATTTCTGGCTGGAGGTTGGATTGCTGGGGCTTATCAGTGTGATTGGCCTACTGATTTTATTCTGCAAAAAAATATGCGAAGCAATGACCTCCCCGCTTTCCCCTCCTCATGAGGAGGGGATTAAAAGGAGGTCTTGGGCCCTCGCCGCCGCCGCGGGAATGAGTATGATTCTTCTGCACGGCCTCGTGGATGTCCCTTATTTTAAAAACGACCTCTCGGTGCTCTTCTGGCTCATCTACTCCTTACCGTTCTTGACCACGCAGATCCCAACAAGAGATTGACTTGTCCGATTCTCCAGAATATAATGATTTAAATCGACCAAAGGAGGTTTGTATGGAACGGGCTAGAAAAAATATTCAGGTATTGCAGAAAAGGGTTGCATGGATCATTGCTGTTCTGTTTCTCCTGGGCCAGATGGGGGTGATGCTAATTTTGTGGCCGCTGCCCCCTCTTGCTATCGCATTCACCGCTGTGCCAATAGCGACATGGCTATCTGTCCTCTGGCGTCACTATGATCACGAAGGCAAGAATGAATTTGCGCTTCCGGTCGCGATCGGAACCCTAAGCGGCTTTGTGGGCACATTACTGGTGGGTTTCTCGATGTCCGGCCATGTGTTGCAAGTTTTCGTTCTGGCTTCTGCTAGCTCATTGCTTATGTCCTCGCTGCTACTAGCGTGGATTAAGCAGGCGGATAAACTGATTGTAGTTTCGTTGCTCGAACTTCGCTGTCCAGACATGCTCATACTTCGGGAAGATGAGCTTTGGGCGCAGGCCCAAAAATACGGTCACCCAAAGAACGTCCCTCGGGAGCTACAACAAGAGCTAAACAGAATTGGGAAGGCGCGCTTTTGGGGCCACTACTAGCTTTATCTGGCCGCTTGGCGTTGCTGAAGTATACAAGACCGTCTTGGCTGCCAAGCCTCGATGGTCTTCTTTTTTATTTATACAAATTGCTGTGGGTGTCGATGGTGACAAACAATGCCGCCTCTTTGCCCACGGGTTCATAAAGTACCCGCAGGTCGCCGGTGATATTAATGCTCCGATATCCTCGATACTGGCCGACAAGCTCGTGATTATGAAAGATCGGGTGAAAGGGGTTTTGAATAAATAAAATGCTCCGCTCTTGAAATCGCTTTTTCTCGGCCTCGCGGAGTTTTTTAAATTTCTTTTTAAAATCCCCGTGAAAGTAGATTTTCATCTAGGAATTCAGGTAAGCATCGATTGCTTGGACACTGGTGAAGGGACCCGAGATATTCCGGCCTCTTTTGAAATCCGTACTCGCCTTTTTTAACAAGCGCTCAATTTCCGGCCGTAATTCAGGCTCCAAAGAAAAATGAATCTCCCGATTGCGGACAAATTCTTTAAGATAAGAATTTATCACCGTGCTTAAAGGAAGCCCCAGCTCTCTGGCCAAGGCTTGGGCTTTTTCTTTCACATCCTTATCGGCTTTTATGTTAATCACGGTCTTCATAACCATAGTATATACAACAGTTATGGGGTTGTCAATAAACACCTCAACCGGCGGTTGAGGTGTTTAGTTTTTTGGTTTTATTAGTATCCTTCTCTCTGGTTCGTCCCCCACACTCTCGGTCATAATGTCCGTCGTTTTCGATATCTCGGCGTGCACCACGCGCCGCTCGTAAGACGACATCGGTTTTAACAGCAGGCTTTCTTTGGTATCCCGCACGCGCTCCGCGGCGGCCTGGGCCAATTCGCGCAAAAACTCCTCGCGCTCTTGTTTGTAGCCCTCCACATCCACGACAAAATACGCGGGTTCGGAAAGTTTTTTGTAAGACAAAATCCTGGTCATGTATTGCAGGGCGTTAAGATTTGCGCCGTGCTGGCCGATGAGCAAACTTGAGTCTTCAGTCTTCAAATTAAAAACTAGGGTTTCGTCTGAAACCCGTGTTTCTATCTCCGCTTGTATTTCCATAAAATCCAGGATGGAACGCAAGACGTCTTTAATGGTTTGCTGATCCTCTTCTTTCATGTCTTTGCTGCCCTCATTATATAATACTGCTGACCAATTGCAAACAATGTCGTGACGGCCCAATACAGCGCCAAACCGGCCGGCAGGCGCATCGAAATCAGAACTGTGACAACCGGCATAAAATAAGTAAGTTGCGCGTTCATAATTAAAGATGTTTTGTCTGAAGTGTTTGTTTTGGGAGGGGCGATCATTTTTGACTGAACGAACTGAAAAATGCCCGCAGCCAAAGCAAACCAAAAATTCGATTTGCCAAGCTCGACGAATCCCAAAAAATTAGTATTAATTATTCCGGGATCCGACACGAACGGGTAAAGTTTGTTGGAAACCTCTCCATTAAGCCCGGTCAGAAACACCTGGTAAAGAGCAATGAGGATCGGCAGCTGCACCAAAAGCGGCAGGCAGGAAGAAAACGGGTTTACCTTATTCTCTTTGTAAAAGTTGAGGGTGGCCTTAGTCTGCGCCTCTTTGTCATCTTTGTATTTTTCTTTTATCTCGTTAAGTTTCGGCTGCAACTTCTGCAGTTCCCGCTGGGAACGCAGGGATTTTTGAAACGAAGGGAAAAGAATGAGACGAATCAAGATGGTCAGCGCAATGATGGCAAGACCCATATCCTGTCCTGGAATAACATTGTAAAACCAGATCAGGATATTAAGGAGTGGTTTTGTGAGCAGGATGTGAAAAAATTCCGTCATGCCGGATCATACCCTCCGCTAGACAGGGGGTTGCACCGCAAAATTCGTCCGCCTCCCTTGATTATCCCCCGCAGCAATCCATACTGCCGCAGAGATATCTTGAAGTATTCGGAACAAGACGGATGAAACCGGCAGTATCCGCGGGGAAAACGTCGTTTCCCCCAAAAGCTGTGGTCCGGGGAAAAAATCAGCTGGTATAACTTGATGAATTTAATCAATAAATTGGTCATTTTCTAAATAAATTCGCTTTTTTGAGGAGTCTTGCCAAATCCTGCCGGATTTGGCCGGGAGTCGCCCGATCCGCCCTTGGCCGCCCCTGGATGACAACATCCACCCCCGGCGTGATTTGGTCAAGCAATTCGCGTATTTCTGCCCGCAAAATTCTTTTCAGTCTGTTTCGATCAACAATTCTCCGCACCTGTTTGGTAGAAACAACAAAACCAAAACGGGGGGTGTTTTGGTTTGACTTTAAATAGGTAAGATTTAAAGATACCCCGGAAAACCGTTTACCGCGTTTGTAAATTTGCGAAAAGTCTCGCGCTTTCACAAGCCGAAACGGACGAGCAAGCATATAAACTTGTGTGTTAAACAGTTAATCGTTTCCTCCCCTTCAATCGCCTGGCACTTATGACCCTTCTCCCCGTGCGACTTTTCATTCTTTTTCGAAATCCGTGACGGTGTTTACGGTGTTTGCGTTTTGGTTGGTATGTGCGCTTCATGGTTAGTAATTGTAAAACGCTATGAAAGATTAGTCAATTAAAATTATTGATGCACTGGTTTTTCACACATTATCCACAGGATAAACTATTTTTCGCAGAAATTGGCCAAAATCTTATTATTTTACATGTTGATAAGGTTTCTGTTAAACTGGCGTATATGACCTCAAGTTCACAAATCTGGCGAGCGGTTCTGGGGAGTTTGGAACTCTCCCTCTCCAAGGCCAAATTTACCACTTGGTTTAAAAACACTTCGGTTTTAGACCAGTCTGTAGACAGAATTATCATTGGGGTCCCCAATGCCTTCACCAAAGAATGGCTGACAAATAAGTATCATCAGGAAATTCTGAAAGCTTTAAGATCAGTCAATCCCGAGATCAAACAGGTTGAATACCAAATTACAAGCGGCTTTGCTCCTAAAACCGGGGCTCAACCGACCCCGAAGCGGGTGGTCGTAAGCGAGAGTGCTCCGCCCCCTTCCGCGTCCTTAAATTCTGGATTAAACCCCAAATACACGTTTGAAAACTTTATTGTCGGGAGCAACAATGCTTTGGCCCAGGCGGCGGCGCAGGCAGTCACAAAAAAACCCGGCCGGGCCTATAACCCTCTGTTCATTTATGGGGGGGTGGGCTTGGGGAAGACCCACCTCATGCAGGCGGTGGGCAACACGTTCCTCAATAACGGCAGTGGCGCAAAAGTTCTTTATCTTTCCGCGGAAAGGTTTACCAATGAGTTTATCCAGGCGGTGCGCGACAACCGCGGCGTTGAGGGATTTAAAAACCTTTACCGGAACGTGGATGTTTTATTGATTGACGATATCCAGTTTTTGGCGCGCAAAGAACAGACACAGGAAGAATTTTTCCACACCTTCAACACGCTTCACCAAAACAATAAACAAATTGTTTTGTCTTCCGACCGTCTCCCCAAAGAAATCCCAGCGATTGAGGAACGGTTGGTTTCTCGGTTTGAGTGGGGGATGATAGCGGATGTGCAGCCGCCGGATTTTGAAACCAGGCTTGCAATCTTGCGATTCAAGGCCGCGGAGCGGGACTACGATATTGACCCCGCTGTATTAGAATACCTCGCCCAAACAATCGAAACCAATATTAGAGAGCTTGAGGGTTCTCTTAATCGCCTAGTGGTTTATTGCCAACTCAATAATACCCGGCCTTCCCTGGAAAAGGTTAAAGACATCCTGTCGAATATCATATTTCCACCCAAAAAAAGGGGGGTCTCTCCCAAAAAAATCATGGAGGTTGTCGCCGGTTTTTATAATGTGACGATGGAGGATTTGATCAAACAGTCACGCAAGAGAGAATACGTTACACCACGGCAGGTAGCAATGTTTCTTATCCGGAAAGAACTTGAAACCAGTCTCCCAATGATTGGAGAATTTTTTGGGGGGCGCGATCACACAACAGTTATTCATGCGGTGGAGAAGATCCGGGGGCTTGTCAAAGAAAAAGAAATCCTAAAACAAGAATTAAATTTGATTACCGACAGAATTTATGCGGATTAGTAGGGGATTGGGTGTGGGTAATTTTTTGAGGGTGTGGTTTTATATTTTTTCTTCAACATTTTCCCCACAACCAAACAACAGGTTTTAAAAAATTTTCTCGGTCTTTTGCCCCAAAACCCCGCCCCAAAACCGCTTCTCTACATTTACCCAACCACTACTACCCCTACTTCATTATTAAATTTAAAACCATATGAAACTGGTGTGTACAAAGAAAAACCTACACCAAGGATTAATGACGGTAAGCCATATCGTGGAATCAGGTAACACCCTCCCTGTTCTCAATAATATTTTATTTAAAACCGACAAAGGAAGACTTAAACTCTCGAGTACAAACTTGGAAATTGCCATAAACACATGGGTGGGGGGAAAAATCGAGGAAGAGGGCGGGTTAACAATTCCAGCAAGGCTGGTCAATGATTATATAAACAACGTAACAGCGGAAAAAATTACAATCAGTACCCAAAACCAAACCCTATTTTTAGAAGCAGAAAAAGCAAAATCCCACATTAAAGGACTCTCGTCCGACGAATTCCCTTTGATTCCCAACGCGAACAATGAAATATACGTAAGGGTCGAGGGGAAACTTCTTGAGGAGGCAATAAAAGAAGTGTCGTTTGCCTCAGCCTTTTCAGAAACCCAGCCGGAAATTTCCGGCGTGCTGTTCTCTTTTGAGGGAAAAACCCTAACCATGGTCGCAACAGACCGTTACCGCTTGGCAGAAACAAAAATTGAGCTTTTGGGGGGAACCACGTCGTCCAAAAGCGTGATTATCCCAGCGCGAGCCGTGAATGAAGTAGGCCGGGTTACAAACAAAGGGGTGGTAGATATTTATTTGACCGAGGGGCAAGTTATGTTTAAAACCGAGGATGCCGAGCTTTTATCCCGCCTAATCGACGGGCAATACCCAGATTATAAACAGATTATCCCCCAAAATTTCGTTACTGAAGCCGAGGTGGAAAGGAGTGAATTTATCCAGTCTTTAAAAGCCGCGAGCCTTTTTGCTTCAGAATCAAATAACATAGAATTGGATCTTGCTCCCCAAAACAAACAAGTAGTGATAAAATCCCAATCCAGCCAAACCGGGGACAGCGAGATTCGGTTAGATGCAAAAATGACGGGCCCCAAAAACTCAATCGTGTTTAATTATAGGTATATCATCGAGTGCCTCAATAATTTACCGGACGAGAAGGTGGTTTTGAAAGCGATTGATTCTACCTCCCCTGCCCAGATTGTACCGTTCGGCCGAGGGAACCATCTCTATATCGTGATGCCAATCAAAATTTGATGTTCGTCCAGTCGCTACAACTCGAGAATTTTCGGAATTTTCGAAGCCTTGATCTAACATTCAATCAAGGCTTTATTGTTTTAAACGGTCCCAACGGCGCGGGGAAAACAAATTTGTTGGAAAGCATATGTTTTGGCGGTTCTTTGAGACGGTTTCCCGAAAGCGGTTTGGATCAGCTCTGCCGCATCGGCGAAAATTATTTTCGGGTCGTAATCGCCACACTCAACTCCGACCGCAACGTTCATGAAGTTTTTGCAGAGCGGCAAGGCGCAAAGCAAATTTACAGATTAAAATTAAATAATCAAACAATTCAACGAAGCAAATATGCGGGATTTTTGCCGATTGTCAGTTTTCTGCCCCAGGATTTGAATCTTCTGACCCGTTCTCCCGGCAACCGCCGCCGGTTTTTGGACGAGGTTTTGTCATTTACCTCCGCTGAATATCGATTTTCCCTGTTTCGCTTTCAAGCAGCGGTGCGTCAGCGAAACGAGTTTTGGGAGAATATTAAACAAGGCAAGGCAGACGAGGGAGGGTTAGACATTTGGGACGAAAAACTCGTGGAATATGGGAGTGTTATCACGCATGAGAGGAAGAATTTTTTGGAGCATCTCAATTTTAACCTTCGGGGAATAATGGATATTCTCTCCCCCAAGCTCTCTTTGGGGCGGTTTGTTTTTCGCAATTCCGGTAGTGAAAACAAACAAGATTTTATGGAAAAAGTTTTGCAAGCAAGGGCAAGGGAGCGGGTGGCCGGAACAACAATGGTTGGTCCGCATCGTGATGATTTCGATGTGTTTCTTGAGGGAAGAAACGCGGTGGGTTTGATCTCGCGAGGCCAGATGCGCAGCCTCACTCTGGCTTTGAAAATTTTGGAACTCAAATATTTATCAGAAAAGCTCTCTGTAGAGCCGATAGCGATTTTGGACGATGTTTTTTCGGAATTCGACCAGGCGCATCAGATGCGGCTCATCGAATTTTTAAAAAGTCTTCGTCAAGTGTTTCTTACCACCGCCCACCCAGAGGAGATAAAGAAATTTCTGCCAGCCGAGACGCAAATATATTCTATAGATAATGGGAAGACAGTTTGATGTTCGAGAAACTCTCCAATTTTTTAAACTCCAAACTTGGCCGCGATGATTTATCAAAGCAGCTCGAAATCGTCAAGGTTTTTGATATTTATAAAAGCGAAACAAAAAAGCTTCCCAACAGCGAGGGAGCAGTCCCAACCAGCCTCAAGAATAAAATTTTGACCGTATCCGCCCCCAGCGCGGTTGCCGCAGGGGACCTGCGTCTGCGGGAGAGCCAAATAATTGAACGGATCAATGCGACCCTGGGGGGAGAAACGGTTCGGCGAATAGTATATAGATTTTGAAAGACTTTTAAACTTGAATTAGGTGATCGAATGCCCGGAACATCCCCCCTTCTGAAAAGTTTAGCGAGGCGAGACGGCCGTTTTCGGAAACAGCCGCCGCAAATTCACGATCAAATTCCAGCCTTTCCAAAGATTGCCCCCATTGTTCCGGATTATCTGGTTCAACCAGCAGCCCGGTCTCCCCATGTTTGATAATTTCCACCAGCGCGCCGAGTTTTGTTGCGATTACCGGCACGCCGTGTCCTTGCGCTTCAAGGGCCGCCACTCCGAATGATTCGGCGACTCTCGAGGGGTACACCAGTACAGAAATTCGAGAGAAAAAATCCGTTTTGTCCTTCAAAAATCCAATCATTTTAATCCTGTCTTCAAGGCCGCCGGTTTTTATCAATCCGACAATTTTCTCGAGCTCTTTCCCCGAACCCGCCACCAAAACTTTCCAATCCCGGTGTTTTTGCAGGACAGATACCAGAATTTGCAGAAAATTAAAAATCCCCTTCTCGGGATCGAGCCTGGAGAGTATTCCAATAGTAAAAGGTCCTTTCCCCGGCCGCGAGCTCTGGCTGGGCGGGATGTTTATCCCTGGATAAACTACATCAATCCTATTATTTTTAGCCCCAAGTTGTAAAAATCGCTCTTTTGCAAAATTGGAAACCGTAATGATCTGAACCTCTCTTGCCAAACGCCGGTAGTTCCCAAGCAAGGGGTTGGCCCTAAGCCACCGGCCCGGGACCTTGTGTTCCAACCAAAAGACCTTTATCCCCTTTCGTAAAGCCATCGAGGTTAGGATGATTTTTTCGGTTAGGCTTTGAAAAAGGAAAACACTGCCCGGCGGAACAGTTTTGAGGATTTTTTTGAAAGCAAAACAGGCACGCAGATATGTTATTGGCCAGCGGCAAAGGGCGGCACGGCTTACCGGTTCAGGCCCAATTATAATCCTTTGGCGGGGGAGATTATTTTTTTCAAAGAGCCGAAAGAGTTTTTGGTCGGAGGTAAACAGCTTAACGTCTCGGCCCAAGGCTGCAAAATGGCGGGCAAGCTTCAGGGTATGAAATTCTGCTCCGCCAAGCGAATCTTCGAGCGGAAATTTAAAAAAACAAATCGTCATTTCTGAAAGGTAATTTCTTCCACCAGCTCTCGGGGTACTGCCCTGAAGAGTACCAAAGCCAGAATATAAAGACCGCCCCCAATAACGATTTCCAATACCCATTGCATTTCTACGAATTTAAAGAACAGAATCAAAACGAGTATAGCGGGGAATGCGGGCAGCAGGATGCTCACAGATAATTTTTGCTGGCTTGCCTTTCGCACCAAGGCGTAGGCATAAAAACATACCACAATTTCAGTGACTACTGTTCCAAGCGCGGCTCCCCAATAACCAAATCTAGGGATCAATGCAAAATAAAGGACGATGCCGACGATTGCCCCCAAAAGATACCCCTTGATCATGGCTTTTTGCTGGTTTATTGCGACCACCGCGTACCCAAACAAAGTGCCTAAAAAAATTGTGCCCGCGGCGAGAATCAGGATTTGCAAAAGGGCGGGCGAATCAAAATAATTCTGCTTGCCTTTGATGAGATCAATCATCGGCTCGGCAAAAAACCAAACCGTAACGACAACAAGGATGGCCATCAGGAGCAAGGCATCAAACGAGCCCTGCAGAATTTTTTTAAACCCCCCCCAATCGACAAACGCCGCTTTTGATAAAAGGGGCATCACGAGCCCGACGAACATTGCGGGGAAAGCCAGGAGCCCTTCTAAGAATTTGTAAGGCAGGCTGTAAATTCCCACTGTTTCCGGCGGGTGATAAAGCGAGAGGATGACCGTATCCATTTTGAAATAAACTAGATTTAGAATCACCCCGAAAATAAGCGGCCAGGATGAGAGCAGTATCTTTTTCCAAACCGAGAAATTAAAAGCGATGCCAAACTGTTCATAGCGTTTGGCGAACAACAGCGTCAGCAGGAAAATTGTGGCGTTGCTGCCGACCAGCGCGAGAATAAAAAATGGCAAATTCAGACCCAGCTTGACGAAGGCAAAAACCAAGGCCAGATTTACCAGCCGCCCGACGGTTTCCGAAAGCACAACCAGGTGCTGAACCAAGTGTTTTTGAAAAATTCCGATTAAGACCTGATTTAAGGAGACGAACAAAAAAGCGAGAACTCCCACAAACATGGTCTTTTTAACCAGTGGGTCGTAAGGCAAAAACCAAGAGATTGTCGCGCCAAGTATCAACAGGACCGCGGCGGTGGTAAATCTTAATCCTAGAGCGTTGCTCAAGATTTCTCGGTGGTTGGTGTCAGTTTTCGAAATTTCGCGGACAACATAAAGATAGAGTCCGAAATCCGCGGTAATAACAAAAAGGCCCAGGAAGGCCAAAACGGTTGAGTATTGCCCAAACCCCGCCTCGCCCAGGTACTGGGTCAGCAGTGCGATCGTGGCAAGGCCAATCAGCACGGCGCCGGTTTTGCCAAAGGTTTGCACCAGGGTATTGTAAAAAATCCGGCGGCTAAGCGACATGGCCGCTTTCTTTAACCCTTCTTACCAGTTCGCTCGAGCTTTGCTGTTTTTTACCGCCGACACCAAAAATCATTTTAATGCCAAGTTTGGCGCACAGTTTCTGCTCCGGGTTAAGGGATGAGGCCCGGTTGTCCGCGTCTTTTTTGTCGCGATCCCCGCCGTTGGCAAAAATGTCCGGTTTGAGGAGCTCAAGCTCGCGGCAGATAGACATGTCCGCCGGGTCGTCCGAATGTGAGGTAACCAAAACCCCGTCCACATATTTGAAAGCCTCGAGCACTGCCTTGCGCTCACTCTCATTCATGAAGACAAAACCCTTTTTCTTCTTGAGCCAGTTGTCGTTGTTGAGAATTACAACTAGCCGGCCGCCTAAGCGCCGGGCTGCGCGAATCAAATTAATGTGGCCAATGTGAACGGGATCAAACCCGCCCGAAATTGCCACCACTTTGGGGGGCGAGGCTTTGCTTTGGGATTTTTTCATAAAGATCGAGAATCAATTTGGCCACCGCGTGAGGGTTGGGGACGTTTTCGAATTCAAACTGGACCTTTGCCCCAGCGCTTTGGACGTAGACACTGCCATAGTCGAAAATATTCCCGAAAAACCCTTTAATTTCCGCCGTTACGTCTTGGACCTGGGAGAGGTGGAGCTCTGACATCGTATGCAAAAGCAAATTCCTTTGATCCACATCCACGACCCGTTCGTTAGTGACAATTTGATAATTCAAATAGTAAATTATCCAGATGTAAAAAAGGGCAGTCGCAAGGAACATTAAATAGATTGTTTTGAGAAGGTTGAATGCCGAAAGATAGGGGGTTTGAGTAAGCGCGGGGATAGCTTCGGCAAGATAATCGGAAAGTGCGAACAAGACAACGAAAAACAGCCAAATCGCGATTTTTATCGCCAGGATTATCCAATGCGGGCGAGTGACAAGGTGAATTCGCTCGCCTTCCTGCTGGCCTGGGAAGAAGAGCTTCATATACTTAAATTAAATTGCGGGAACGGGATCTGCTGAAAGTTGGCAACAGCCGCGGCATATAAACTCAAAACCAGCACGGCATAAAAAGCCGAGAGGACTATTCCCAAGAGCGTTGACCGGCCGAACCTCAACAATATATAAATCATGAGCAGACCATAAATTCCAAAAAGCGACATCAGGGCATAAAAAATTATTTTGGCGGCAAACTCAATCATAGGAGTTTGTTAATTTGCGAACTGTTTTGTTTGATTCCCAAGTGTTCGTAGGCAAGCGGGGTAGCCATTCGTCCCTTTGGCGTGCGCGCGAGCATGCCGAGGCGCAAAAGATATGGCTCATAAATATCCTCAATCGTATCCTCTTCTTCGCTCGTTGCCGCCGCCAAGGAGCCAATCCCTACCGGACCGCCACGGAACTTTTCGATCAGGGCGAGGAGGAAATTACGATCGTTCCGATCCAGTCCCAAAGCGTCAACTTCCAGGACATCCAGCGCCGCTTTCGCGATTTCCAGATTTATTTTTCCATCCCCTTTTATTTCCGCGAAATCCCGGACGCGCCGCAGGAGACGGTTGGCAATTCTGGGGGTGCGCCGGGCGCGATGCGCGATCTCTTCGGTCGCCTCGTTATTAATTTTGATTCCTAAAATCAGCGCGGACCGGCTGATGATTTTTTCGATCTCTTCGGTTTCGTAATAATCGAGCCGCATCGTGATGCCAAAGCGATCACGCAAAGGGGCGGAGACCAGGCCGATTCTAGTGGTGGCGCCAATCAAAGTGAATCGCGGAAGATCCAAGCGCACCGCGCGCGCTCCAGGACCTTTTCCCAAGACAATATCAAAACGAAAATCTTCCATCGAAGGATAGAGAACCTCTTCCACTATCCGCGGCAGGCGATGGATTTCATCAATAAATAAAATGTCATTGTTGGCAAGGTTTGTCAGAAGGCTCGCGAGATCCCCGGCCCGCTCAATGGCCGGCCCGGAAGTGACCTTGATCGCAACGCCCATTTCGTGCGCCAACACGTGAGCCAGCGTGGTTTTGCCCAAACCCGGGGGTCCATAGACCAAAACGTGTTCAATGGGCTCTTTGCGTTTTTTGGCCGCGCCCAAAAAAATCCGCAGGTGCTCTTTGATTTTCTCTTGGCCGATATAATCCTTGAGCGTCTTTGGCCGCAGGGTCAGGTCAAACTGCTCCTCGTCTTTTTCCGGCTTTCCCGCCACAACCCGCTCTTTTGATTTGGAAGTATTGTCAATCATAAAATCATTTGCTGTCATTGCGAGTCCGCCAAGAGGCGGACGAAGCAATCTATATACCCATTCTACCATTCCCGAAAACCATTGACAAAAGCGCTAAAATATTACTGGACATTAGGCGAATCTGCCGGCGGTTACGGCTTCCGGCGGCCGAACTCCGGAATTATGGAAAAGCCAGAGTGGCGCCGGCCAAGGCTTGCGCCAGCGTTGCTTGCACCGAAAGTCAGTTTTTCTTTCGCCCATAAATATTGTTATTTTTTTTGTCTACAGCGTGATGTAATTACACCATAGTGTAGACAAACAACTTAAGCAAAAGATCGCGGCGCCAATATTTATAGATAATTGTAAATATCGTGCTTGCCGATGGAGACAAAGACAATATCGCCGTTGGGTTTTCTTTTGAAAATGGCCCTGAAGTTTAAATTTATAGAAATAGAAAAAAGGCCTTTTAGTTTGCCTTTTAAACCATGAAGTCTTAAGGAAGGATGTAGCGGATTTTGTTTGAACAATTTTTCTTTTTTAATGGCCAATTGTTGTAAATCTCGGGGTAATTTTCGCAACTGCTCAACAAAATCAATGCTATAAAAAATATTTTTTATAATCATGACTAAAGCAGTTCGGCTAAGGAATCGGCTTGTATTAGTTTGCCTTTTTTATAGTCCCGGTCGGCTCTTTTTGCCATTTTTAAGAGCTCGACTGGTGAAATTAGCTCGTCGTCTAAATCCAATAAAAATCTAATATAGCCGCTGGTGCTTGCAAAGCCGCGCTTTTTAGCGCGTTTCTTTATGCCCTCCGCCGCCTTGGGCGGCAGGGATAAATTTAGTACGGTTCTCATAAATATATTGTATTACACATGTATTACAGGTGTCAAGTCTCTTATTTCCCGGACGAGCGTTCCCACATATACCAAAACCACGTCCGGTAACTCTCGGCCAAGTTTTTGCTGTGGATAATGAAGAAAACCGAATCTTCGCGCGTCTGTTTGATGCCGGCAACATTATAAGTAATGAAGTAATCACCAAAGACCTGAATTAATGAGTTGGTTGAGTATTCCTTGGGCAGAAAGCGATACTTGAGGTTGCCAGGAAATTTTTTGGGGAGATCTGCCGCCAGAGTTTTTATTTCATGGTCGAAGAGCTGGAAAAATTTAATTTTTTTTCGATTGGCCTCTTTAAAAAATGCCACCCGGCTTGCATCGAGCCGTGGATCAAACCAGCCACCCTTCGCGCCTACAACGTAACTATCCTTTTGAACCCGTAGCAGATCCCGCCAGATGTTTTTTTGACCCTCCACCCCCCGGTAGATATAAGCCTCTTCGGGGGCAACGCGGTGTATGAACTTTTGTTTAAGTTCCGGGAGGATTTGCTGTAATTTTTGTTCCTTTTCCGCGTATAATTCCTTTAGTTTATCCGGATCAACGGCATTGTAGCGGTTTTCAGCGCTCGAAAAAATTTCGAAAGCCAAGCCTTTGTCGATCAGCCGGTGAATTGCGTCATAAGCATTTCTTCGGTGAATTTTAGCGGCGATTGAGATCCCGCTGATGGAAGACTCCCCTTTTTCAACAAGGGATTCATAAATTTTGGCCTCGTTGGGCGACAGCCCCAGGCTTTGGAAAATTTCTTGATACATCTTTATTGAGGTGGCAATAATCACCATATGGTGGTCTTGGCCACTCCGTGACCATAGTATATGCTCCCCTCTTAACAGTCAAGCCGACTGTTAAAGTCAACAAGGAGGATCCAATGAAGCAAGGAATTGGTTTGATGATTATATGGCTGGGATTACCACTGTTTTTGTCGGGACAGGACTTGCAGAATCGGACGGTGATTCATTTTGCCGCCGAACTGAACAGCCGTTGGTATTTGGCGGGCTGGAGCGTGACAAATTTGAAAACCCAGACCCTGAACAATACGAGCATTTTCAGCGGTTTGGGTTATAGAGGGCAAACTTGGTGGTTGGAGGCAATGTCCTGGAAGCAATGGAACAGTAAGGGGGGTTTGATGGGGGTTGATGTTAGATTCCGTTCTCAACTTACCAAGAAGCTGTCGCTTTATGCCGAGCCGGCAGTCATTCTCTCCCAACCTGCTTTTTATGAGTTTGTGTACATGGAATACAGTGTCGGGAAGAAGTTTAGGGTGGGAGGTGAGACTGAAAACATGCACCAGTTGAGCAAACAGACATTTGCATTCGGTCCACGAATCGGATATTCGCTGGGGAAGCTATGGGGTTCAGATCTTGCCCTATCCTCTGCCTATCGGTTTAGTCCAACTGGAACGGATGAGTTTAGGGTATATTTAAACATTACCCTGCCTCGTTTCGCGCTGACAGACCGCTGAAAGTCTGTCCTTGCTTTTATTAGTTCAAGGCTAGTGAACACACAAGGAGAAAAAATGAGCACTTTTCGAGCGAACGGAAAAACTTTCAGATATCGAGATATACATGTACCAGGGGATTTGAATCATTGTTATCGTCCCGACTGCCAGGATATTGGCAAGCCTCTAGTGGACTTTGTGGGCAGGTGGGAGAATGTCGGTTCGGAAGACAGCGATCCGGCCGATGCAGTTCTTTACGCATGCATTGATCATAGTGGTGCAGAATTCGAAGAGGCTAAAAGTTTTTTTGGAATGACCCAAAAATCCACAACTGCGGCCTACTTCACGCAGGCCGAACTCGAGAAAAGGTGGAAGTAAAGACATGGCGCTGACAGGCCGGTGAATTTTCGCCCCCCTGCCCGCCTGACAGCAAGCAACCGAAGCAGTCTTTCTTGGCCGCTTCGGTTTTTTTGTCCTGGAATTGGCCGAACCCTCGATTTTTACCCTTCAGTAATTCTATGAATTTTTTAAATTCCCTTACAACAATTTGTATTGCTATCGCTATATATTTTGGTAAGCACTAAAAACCCAATTATTATATCCCGCAAAAGGTTTCAAAGATCAAAGCGGCGTTTCAGGTCTTGCTCGCCCGTGATTTCTTCGGCCACAATATATCGTACACAAGGTTTAATAAACATATTGCCGGCCAGATAAAAAATTTGGTCCCGGCAATCGTAAGGATGCACCCAAATACTTTTTTGGACATTGGCTAGACCGAGACTTCGCAGCTGTCTCCGAAATGTTTCTCTTGTATCCTTTTTGGTCTCCGGGATGTCAAAAATCACAATCCGCCATTTTCCATCCCAGCTTGCGGGCTTTTTGATACCAAACGATTTCAATAGTTTTTGGACTCGAGAATGGCCCAGTTTAGTGAGAGCAAATACTTCTTTATTGTATTGTTTTTCTATATCTATCAGTTTTCGACTGCGAAGATATTGCAGCGCTCTCTGAATTTGCCGCTCGTTATAGCGGCGCAGCTTTTTGCCTTCATAAATACTTTCCACAATTTTCAATGTGCCAGCGACACCACCGGGAGCGACAAGGGCCGCACCAATAAATAAGGAGACAAGAATTGCCTTCGATAACCCCACCCCCGCTTCTTTCCAAAACCCTTTATCAATTTGCATATTGTACCAACACTTGATATAAATTCTGCGTCAGCTGTACTATAAACAATTTTGGTAGCGATAGCAACACGTTTTGTAGTATGGTGAAATGGCTTAAAAATCTGGAGGAGTTAGGCTGTTAAAAAATTTATCGTTTAAACTTTTTCAAAAACTCGATGGCCAACCTGACGCCGGTGCCAGTGGCGCCTTTTGGGCGATAGGGTTTTTCGCGCGTGGTCCAGGCCACTCCGGCAATGTCGAGGTGAATCCATGGCGTGTCGCCGACAAATTCTTTCAAAAAATTGGCGGCATTAATTGAATCGCCGTAGCGGGTCGTGCCGATGTTGCGCAGGTCCGCGAAATCGCTTTTGATAAATTCTTCGTAGTCCTTTTCCAAAGGCATGGGCCAAAGTTTTTCCCCGGTTTTTTCGGCCGCGATCCGCAGCTTCGGCAATAGGTTTCCCCGATTGGCAAACGCGCCGATGAGATCATCCCCAAGCGCGACAACAATCGCGCCAGTGAGCGTGGCAAAATCCATAATCAACGCCGGTTTATAATTTTTGGCGTAATCGAGGGCATCCGCCAGAACGAGCCGTCCTTCGGCATCAGTATTTACTATTTCAATTGTCTTGCCGGAGCGAGAGTGAATGATGTCTCCCGGTTTGATCGCCTTTCCCGACGGGAGATTTTCCGTTGCCGGAATAAGCCCTACGAGGTTAACGGGCAATTTTAATTGACTCACGACCTTAATTATTCCCATTACGGTCGCGGCGCCGGCCATATCGTATTTCATTTCTTCCATCTTCTCTGACGGCTTGATGGAAATGCCGCCGCTGTCAAAGGTAATTCCCTTGCCGACCAACGCGATAATCGGCGCGTTTTTGCGCGGCCGATATTCGAGGATAATGAATTTCGGCTCCTCGTCCGAGCCTTGGGAGACGGCCAGCAGGCTACCCATTTTTTCTTTTTTAATTTCCGGTCGGTGCAGGATTTTGACCTTGATGTTGCGATCGGCTTTGGCAATCCGGAGCGCGTGCGAGGCTAAATGAGTGGGTGTGGCAACATTGGCGGGGTGGTTGCCAAGATCCCGGACCTCGGCGATTGCCTTTCCCACGATTTCACCCCGCAAGCACCCGGCTGCCGCAGCCCTCTCGGCCCGTTTCTGTGCTGGAACCAGATGGATGTTATCTAATTTAGTTTGTTCTTCGGGCTTTTTATAGTAAGAAAAACGATAGTTTGCCAACATTAAGGCTTCGGTGATTGCCGTTGCGGTTTCTTCGGCGTCCATCCGAGGCAAATTGGGCAATAAAATTGCAGCTTCTTCCACTGGCAGCTTTTTGAATTCCGAAACGGCCGTGCTTGCCGCCCCGCGCAGCTTTTCGGTTGTGAATTCCTTTGGTTTGCCCAATCCGACCAGAAGTATGCGAGGCAAATTGGCGGAGTGAAAGAACAGGCGGGTTTTGCCTGCCGCCCCTGAAAAGTCTTTGGAAGAACGAAGTTTTTGAATTTGCGAGCCAAAGAATTTATCAATACTTTTCTCTTCGGAAGAAGCCTTATCTTCAAATCCAAAAATCACGAGCACCCCGGTTCGGATTTTATCTAACGGTTTAAATTGCGTGGTAAATTTCATAAACTCAATGTTATTAATTGTTTACTGGAGGTAAGGGTTCGGCCGGGGGCGGATTTTCCGGCTTAGGATACTCGTAAATTTTGGGGTACAAGTTTGGCGAAACGTAATTTGAAACAAAAACATTTTCTACGGGTTCAGCCCCCGGCTTCAAAATTTTTCTGGTAACCTTGGCTTTAACCGCCCCGCTTAATTTGCGATCATAGGTTTCCGGGCCTTCGACCACCACTTCCCGCCCATCGGGGGTGCCGTAAAAGTCAAAATACAGCCGTTTGCCTTCAATGCGCGTGGCGATGAGAATGGCACCCGGAGTATCATTTACAAATTTCAAATCCTGGGCCCCCGGGTAGATCGTCGCGTCAAGTCCGGGAGAGCGTGGCAGGTCATCGCCAATCCATTCATAATACCTGACGGCATAAGAGTGATTGCGCCTTTGGGTGATCGGGAGCCCCGAATAAAACGCCGCTCGAAAGGCCGTTGAGGAGACCTGGCAGAGCCCCCCGCCGAATTCCGGCACGGTGCCCTCTGGTTTGATGACCAGTTCCGGAAGATATCCGTGCGCGGCATCGATCGGGCCCAAACGAGAGTTAAAAGAAAATTCTTCCCCAAGCGGGATGAGTAGCCCGTTATATTTGGATGCCCCCACCGTGATATTCTGAATCCGCGAAGCCGAAGAGCCGGCGAAATCCGTCTGCCCCCGCGCCAGAAGCTCCTCAATTCCCAAATTGTTCAAATCTTTGAGCCGGATATTCGGCGCGTAGAAATGAATCGGTAAAACGACACCTTGCTCGCCAGTTGCCGCGGCAGAGGCAATCAGCTGCCGGGTTGACTTGAGATCCAAGATTTTTCCCGGCTCGTGCGGGACAAATTTGGCGGCCTTGCCATCTTCTATCACCAGCTCGGCATCCTGCGGATCCTGGTTGATGCTTGACGCTATGTTAGAAAGAAACCCATCCAGCTTTTTTTCATCGATAGCCAGACGTGTCATATTAGCAGATATATTATTGTTTGTCCAGTCTGGCGGCAAACCGGTTTGTTCGTAAAAATAAGTCTCCAACGGGCCAGAGATTAAACTCGATACTAATTTTGCCTCTTTCCATGCCGGCACGGTTTTTTCGTCCAATACCCAGGACTGTTCCGCCGATTCGAGTTTTAAACTGGAAACGGCTTTTTCCATTTGCCGAAGTTCGTGATTGCCTTCTTGGGCATTTGCGGGAGCGAAAACAACCAGCCGCGCGTGGTGAAAAAAGGCAAACATACCGACCACCTCGAAAAGCAGGATCAGAAATAAAATTGCGGTTATTTTTTTGATCATATATTTATAAGGCGCTCGTTTGATTTTTTGCCGTACGCAAAGCGAATTTGAATAGTTCCTTTTGGCAAAAACCTCTTGGCTTTTTGCGGCCATTCAATTACGACGATATTTTTTGGATTCCGCAGAATTTCATTTAGTCCTAATTCTTCAAGCTCGCGGCCTGTTTTCAGCCTATAAAGATCAAAGTGGTAAAACGTTTTACCGGTAATGGGGTAGGGGCGAAAGAGGACAAAGGTCGGGCTGGTGATTGCCTTGCGTATGCCGAAGCCCCGGGCCAAACCTTTGATAAATGTCGTCTTGCCGCTGCCCAAATTTCCGAATAGCGCCAGCACCCCCCCGCCCTTGAGCAACTTCGCAATATCCTTGCCCAATCGTCTGGTTTCTTCTTCAGAGCGGGTCGTGATCGAAAGCATGGGATAAGTCTAACAAAAACCGCTTGACTTGTCTTTTATCCTGTTCTATATTGATTCGATACCCTTATGATCAATGACACCGAACAGCAAATTCTTGAGAGCATAAACAAGGCCAACCGCATTTTGATTGCCCTCCCCCAAAACCTCAACGGAGACGGTTTGGGAGCAGGTTTGGCGCTTTTTGATTTTCTAAAGAAATTGGATAAACAGCCGGAAGTTGTCTGTGCCGGCAACGGTTTTGCCCCATTCAGGTTTTTGCCGAAAATCAGCGAGATCAAGAAAGAACTGGATTCTTTTCAGAGTTTTGTCGTATCTTTGAAAACAGCCAATGCCCAGCTGGACGAGCTTTCATACGAAGTCAAACCAGACCGGGTGGACATATTTCTTAAGCCAAAAAGCGGAAAGTTTTCTGCGGACGACCTCACATTCCGCAGCGCCAAATTTCCGTATGACCTCGTCATTACGCTGGACTGTCCCTCGCTGGAGCATTTGGGCGCGATTTACGAAAAAAATACGGATTTGTTTTTTGAAACGCCAATCATCAATATCGATCACCATCCGGTTAACGAGCACTACGGGCAGATCAATCTCGTTGATCTCACCGCCACATCCACTTCGGAGATCCTCGCGGTTTTGATCGAGAATTTCGAAGAGGGTTTGATCGACGAGGAAATCGCCACCGCTCTTTTGACCGGAATTATCGTCGAGACGAACAGCTTTCAGCATCCCAAGACGACACCGAAGGCGTTCCTTAAGGCATCGGCATTAGTCTCCCGCGGGGCGCGCCAGCAAGATATTATCAAAGAATTATATAAAACCAAAAATATTTCCATGCTAAAACTGTGGGGACGCGCTTTGGCGAGACTGCGCGAAGTGCCGGAGCTTGGACTCACGTATTCTCTGGTCAACCACAACGATTTTATAAAATCCGGCGCCGCGGAACAGGATGTTTTGGGAGTCATGAAGGAGCTGGTTGGGAATCTTTCCGGTCGCAAGATTATTTTGTTTTTGGCCGAGACCCTTCCTGGGCAAGTGGTTGGGTATTTTCATCTTCACCCAAGCCTCAAAGCCCAGATTGTCGCGGCCGCGCTGGGCGGAGTCATGCTCAATGGCTCGCTTGGGACTGTTCGCGTTTCCGGTGGAGCAGACCTTTTGCAAGTCGAACAAGACGTGATTGGGAAATTGCAAAAAATCAAGGATCAAGTCGTGGTTTGATTTTGACCCCCCTTTTCGGTTATACTGAAACCAAAGAAGCTCAAAATGAGCGATTTTACCGGAAACAAATCTGCAAAAATCAGCGAAGTTTTTACCGACCTCAACCGCAAATTTGAGGAACAGCAGGCGCAACGCATGGCAAAGGTTCATAACCTGCCGTATTTTGATTTGACCGGGTTTCCAATTGATCAGGCAGTTTTGGCGGAAGTCCCGGAAGATACGGCGTCATCCGCCCAAGCAATTCCCTTTTTCAAAGAGGGGCCGCTTTTAAGGATTGCGATGGTTGATCCGGAGAATCCAAATTTGCTTGCCCTGCTGAAGGAACTAAAAAAGAAATCCGAGGCCGAGCTTTATCTGGTTTCCAAAAGCGGGCTTGCAGTCGCTTTGCGGCAATACAAAAAAATTATCGTTCCCGCCGTTTCTCCCAGCTCTAAACACGAGGTTGTCGTGGCAACCGGCGCGGATGTCTTGGAGAAATTGAAAAATCTGCCAAAATTAGGCGCGGGCGTGGGTGAATTATCCATCAGCGAAATCTTAGGAATGATTATCGGTGCCGCCGTCAATACTCGCTCTTCGGACATTCATTTAGAACCGGAGAAAAAGTTTGTGAAGGTGCGGTTTCGCATCGACGGCGTTTTGCAGGATGTTGTGATGCTCCCCGTTTCCATCATCCGGAACCTTCTCTCCCGCATCAAGCTTCTCTCGGGATTGAAGCTGAATATTACGTCGGCCCCCCAGGACGGGCGGTTCAGTATCAAATCCGGCGAGCGAAGTTTGGACCTGCGCGTTTCGGTTTTGCCGACAAACTACGGCGAATCAGTGGTAATTCGCATACTCGGAATTCAGGACGTGGGGCTTAACATCAATGATCTCGGCCTGCGCGGGTCAGCGTTTAAAGTTATTGAGGAGGAACTTGCGAAACCCAACGGCATGATTCTCACGACCGGCCCGACGGGTTCCGGCAAAACCACAACCTTATACGCTTTTTTAAATTACCTTAATCGGCCCGGGGTCAAAATTATTACTTTGGAAGACCCGGTCGAGTATCAATTAGAGGGCATCAATCAAACCCCGATCGACCGCGCGGCCGGGATGGATTTTGCCAAAGGCCTTCGCTCCATCCTCCGGCAGGATCCGGATATCGTCATGGTCGGCGAAATCCGGGATTTTGAAACCGGTGAAACAGCGGCCCAGGCGGCGTTGACGGGACACGTGGTATTATCAACCCTGCATACCAATGACGCGGCCGGCGCTATTCCGCGACTCTTGGATTTGGGGGTTAAACCCGTGACGCTTGCCCCCGCGCTCAACGCGCTTCTGGCCCAGCGGCTGCTGCGGCGGATTTGTCCGGATTGCAAAGAAGTTTATCGCCCTTCGTCAAAAGAATTGGAGCGGGTCAGGGGCGTTTTTTCCCAGATCCCGCGCAAAAGCGGCGTGGAAGTTCCGGAAAGACTCATTTTTTATCACAGCAAGGGCTGTGCCAAATGTCATAATCTGGGCTATCGCGGGCGCGTGGGAATTTTTGAGGTCTTTGCCGTGGATGACAAAATTCAGCAGGCGATTTTTGATCAAGTCTCGACAAATCAAATAAAAAAGCTGGCCCAAGAGCAGGGGATGGTCACTATGCAGCAGGACGCGATCCTCAAAGCATTGGAAGGGCTCACGGATTTGGCCGAAGTCTGGCGCGTGACGGAAAAATAGGCAATTTTGACCGGGGAGGTACCGTTTGATATTATAAGAATAAGAACATGATTAAGAAACAGTACAATAAAAGAATAACGGTTGACCCCGACGTCTTGGTCGGCAAGCCGGTAATTAAAGGTACGCGAATTGCAGTGGAATTGATTTTGCGACTCTTGGCGCAAGGCCAGACCCCAGCCGATATTGTAAAAAACTATCCTCATCTGAAAAAGGCCGATATCTATGCTGCCATCGAGTATGCGAGAGAAATAATCGAGCAGGAAAAAGTGTATTCGTTACAGCGCCCTTCACATGAAAAAGCCAAAACTTTTGCTCGATGAGAACATCGGGCTGGTTACGGCAGACCTCCTCCGGCAGGACGGTTTTGATACATTAAGCATTTTGGAAGATTTTCCGGGAGCGAAAGATAGCGAAGTTCTGGCGCGGGCAGTAAAATCCAAACGCCTCCTTGTTACCTCGGATAAAGATTTCGGCCAGCTCGTTTATGCCAATTCTAGCAAACACGCTGGAATTATTTTATTGCGGCTTCATGACGAATCGCCCGAAAATATTTACGAGATTTTGGGATCCGTTTTGGTTCGCCCGGTTTCTGAATTAAAGAATAAGTTTATTGTTGTATCAGAGAACAAAATAAGAATCCGTTAAGTTTGGTTATGAAGAAAAAACTTAAACTGCCTAAATTCAAGAACGAAGATGAAGAGGCCGAATTCTGGAACACCCATGATTCGACCGAGTATATTGATTGGTCGAAAGGCCAAAAGGTTATTTTCCCAAACCTCAAGCCGACCTCGCGCTCGATCTCCATCCGGCTTCCCGAATACATCATTAATCAAGTTAAAGTCGAAGCCAACAAGCTAGATATCCCATATCAAGCCTTGATGAAGCAGTATATTGCCCGCGGGGTGATCAAGAAAGATTATTGATGGTCAAGACTTTCGTATTAGATTTGGATGGGATGCCGAAGTCTGGCGGGCGACCGAGGAATAGAAGAATATAGAATGTAGAATTTAGAGAATGGCTTATGTGCCGGTTGAGCCATTTTGGTTTACGCGATGATAAAGACTTTTTATTCGCCTCCGCCCGAAAACCACGGGCTTGCCCGTGGATGAAGGGCGGTACGGATGAGGCACGTGAGGGTAAAACATCGTCTGGCTTCGGCGGATTCCGCGCGAGATCCGAGGCGGATAAACCCGCCGCAGCTTTAGCGAAGGCGGGTAGGAGGTACCACGGCTTTAGCCGCGGGGCTCCATTTTTTTGATTTGTTAATTTGACAAAAATAGCGATCGTGATTTTTGTCAACACCCCGCGCACGGGGTGATTAGGAAAGATTTTTGAAATAAAAATAAAAATGGCCCGTGATTAAGGCCTTAATATGATATTTGAAGAATGGTCGCCCGAAGGGCGATTTTTTGGTAGCATAAGCATATGGCAGCCCAAAAAAAACCTATCTTGCTTTTGGTGGATGGCAACTCCTTGGTCCACCGCGGGTTTCATGCGATTCCTCATCTTTCCACCAAATCCGGCGAGCCGACCAATGGCGTTTATGGTTTCGCGCTTTTGTTTTTGAAGGCGCTCAAAGAGCTTGCGCCGACTTATGTCGCGGTGGCTTTTGATCTGCCCGAGCCCACGTTTCGCGACAAGCTTTATGAACCATACAAAGCCAAACGGATCAAAGCGCCGGATGAACTCTACAGCCAGATTCCGCGGGTGAAAGAATTGGTAAAAGCTTTCAGTCTGCCAATTTACGAAATGTCCGGCTATGAGGCCGATGATCTGATTGGCTCCCTCGCGACCCTTGCAAACAAAGAAAAGGATTTGGAAGTGATAATTCTGACCGGCGATTTGGACACCCTGCAACTTGTGGATGAGCGCGTCAAAGTCTATGCCCCGAAACAGGGCCTCACCGAGACAAAACTTTATGACCAAGCCGCGATTCGCGAACGATACGGACTGGAGGTGCCGCAACTGGTAGATTACCGGGCTTTGCGGGGCGACCCGTCGGACAATATCCCGGGCGTAAAGGGAATTGGCGAAAAAACCGCGGCCGGGCTTTTGCAGGAATATAAAACACTCGAGGGAGTTTATAAAAATTTGGATAAGGTCAAGCCGCGCGTTGGCAAACTTTTGGAAGAATACAAACCGGACGCGGAAATTTCCCAAAAGCTCTCGCAAATCGTCTGCGACCTCAAACTAGAGCTTGATTTGGACAAATCTCGACTGGGTGATTATGACGAAGCAAAGGTAGTGAAACTCCTGCAAACACTCGAATTTGGTTCGCTTCTCGATAAATTGCCCCAAACAAGTTTAGAGTTGTCAGTTGGCAGTTCAGAGCAGGAGGGTTTGAAGAAGCGCTATGTGCTTGTGGCAGGGCCGGAAGAGTATGAGAAGTTTATCGCCGAATTGCAAAAACAAAAAAGTTTTGCCATTGATACGGAGACAACCTCTCTGAATCCGCTTCAGGCCGAGCTTTTGGGGATTGGATTTTGCTGGCGGAAGGAAGCGGCGCATTATCTTCCCAAAGATCAAATTGGGCCGGAAGTGAGAAGTCAACTTGAAAGCCCGAAAATTGCCAAAACCGGGCATAATATCAAATATGACTTTTTGGTTTTGAAACGGGCCGGAATCGAGCTTGCGGGAATAAGTTTTGACACCATGATCGCGGCCTACTTGCTAAATCCCGGGTCGCGCAATTTTGACCTCGACACCTTGGCCTTTAACGAATTCGGGTTTCGCAAGACCAAAATTGAAAATTTAATCGGCACCGGCCGGGACCAGATTAATATGGCCGATGTCCCTTTGGCAAAAGTTAGTGCCTATTGCTGCGAGGACGTGGATTACACGTGGCGGTTGGCAGAGAAGCTCGAACCCCAGCTTCGCAAAATGAACCTGCTAAAGATTTTTGAGGAAATCGAAACGCCGCTCATCAAAGTTTTGGCGGAAATGGAAAACCTGGGGATCAAGATTGAACCGAATGTGTTAAAGCAGTTGTCCAAAGAGGCGGCGAGCGAGATCGGCAAGCTGGAGAAAAAAATTTGGCGGCTCGCGGGTGAGGAATTTAATATCGGAAGCCCCGTACAGCTGAAACAAATCCTTTTTGAGAAGCTTGGCATACCGACCGAGGAGCTCAAAAAAGGCAAGGCCGGTCTTTTCTCCACGGCCGCTACGGAACTGGAGAAATTGCGCGGTCTGCATCCGATCATTGACCTGCTGTTCGAATGGCGGGAGCTTTCAAAGCTCAAGAGCACTTATTTCGACGCTCTCCCGGTGCTCATCAATCCAGAAACCAGGCGACTGCATACCAGTTTCAACCAGACCATCGCGGCGACGGGGCGGCTCTCCTCCTCGGAACCGAATTTGCAGAATATCCCGATTCGCACGCCCTTGGGCCGCAAGATCCGCCGGGCTTTTGCCGCGGATCAGGGTTATAAATTAGTTTCCATCGATTATTCGCAAATCGAACTGCGGATCGCGGCCCACCTTTCCGGCGACGCCAAGATGATCAAGGTATTTAATGGGGGGGGCGACATTCATGAGGCGACCGCGCGTGAGCTTTTTGGCGTGGGCGAGAGTGAAACACCGACTCCGGAAATGCGTCGGCTCGCAAAGACTGTAAATTTCGCCGTGCTCTACGGCGCCTCGGCTTACGGCATCTCCAGTCGTATTCAAGGAGTCTCCCGCGTCCAGGCCCAGGAGTTCATTGACAAGTACTTCAAAGTTTACGCGAATTTGGCCCGGTATTTGGAACAGATAATTGAAGAGACTCGAAAGACCAGCTATGTGAGAAACGAAATCGGCAGAATTCGGCTTTTGCCGGAGATCAACTCCTCGCAATTTCAGGTGAGAAGCGCGGCGGAGCGCGCGGCAATCAACATGCCCTTGCAATCGCTAGCCGCGGACATTATAAAAATGGCGATGAACAAGCTGGCTGAAGAAAATTTGACTGTGCGCGACGATTGCCGCCTGCTTTTGCAGGTGCACGACGAGTTGTTGTTCGAAATGGCCGAGAATATGGTTGAGCAATACGCGGGGAAAATAGTCGAGATCATGGAGAACGTGTATAAATTAAAAGTTCCGCTTGTCGCCTCCGCCAAAGCGGGGACGAATTGGCTGGAAATCACCAAATTAAATTTTTAAATAATGATCAATTTGGGAGAATGGAACAAATTCGTTATCGCTAATTCTAGCCCCGCGTCGTTTCTTCAATCTTGGGAATGGGGAGAATTTCAAGACGCTTTGGGGAATAAAGTATTTAGGATCGCAGTTGAGGGGCTACAAGCGCAGGTGATTGTGAGGGGTTTGCCGCTTGGGAAAGTGTATTTGGAGGTTCCGAAAGGGCCGGTGTTAAACCTCGCGATTGGCGATTGGCGATCGGCGATCGGGAAGCTAGAGGAAGAATTAAGGGAAATTGCCAAAGAAAAGAAGGCCGTGTTTGTCAGGGTGAATCCGCCATACAACATGGAATTGCCAAGCCAGTTTCGCGAATCAAAGATCCTTTTGCGGCAGATGGAGCCTGCGCGAACAATATTGGTCGATCTGACCAAGACTGAAGACGAACTTTTGGCGAATATGCACGAAAAATCCCGTTACAACATCCGCCTGGCCGAGCGCAAAGGAGTGAAGGTCAGAAAAGCAACTGAAGACAAGGAAGCGTTTAAGAGATTTTTGGAACTTTTAACAGAAACAACGAAACGGGATAGAATAGTCAGTTGGCCAGATGAGAGATTTTGGAAATTCCGAGAAATGTTCATGTCTGGCGATTCCTCGCCTGACGTTCCCCACGCCGAGCTTTTTATCGGTGAATACGGCGGGCGCGTTTTAGCCTGCGCCATCATCGTGATTTTTGGCGACACCGGCACGTATCTGTACGCCGCCTCATCAGGGCAGGAGCGCAATGCCAATGTCTCGAGTTTGGTACTATGGGAGGCAATTAAAGAATCGAAACGGCAGGGCTGCAAATGGTATGACATGTGGGGGGTCTCCCCTGCCGATGCCCCAGATCATCCCTGGGTCGGCATTACGCGGTTTAAGTCCAGATATATCAAACTTGGGGTGACCGGCCAAGAGATTGTCAATATCGGTACGCGCGATTTGGTATTAAACTCGGCCCTTTATGCTCTGTTTCGCGCAGGCAAGCTCGCTCTTGATTTATTCGGCAGGGCGCATTAGACTATTGTTATTATGCCGAATACGAAGTCAGCTCAAAAAGCCATGCGAGTGTCCCGCCGAAGGCGGGCGATTAACCTTGTCACCACTGGCAAGTACAAAGACGCTGTTCGGGCCGTGCGCAAGGCCATTGCCGCGAAGAAGAAAAACGAGGCACTGAAAGCTTTGCAAGCCGCTTACAAACAGCTCGATAAAGCGGCCAAGAAACGCGTGATTCACGCCAACAAATCCGCCCGTCTTAAATCCCGTCTTACCCAAGCCATCGCCAAGATATAAAACCCCCATCCAGGGGGGTAGTTAGATTCTGTGTTTTTTGCGCCGAAGCGATTGGTTTAATTCAATAATCTCATCACGCAGAGCGGCCGCTTTTTCGCCCCGTAGTAGTCCGCCTCGGGCGGACACTACGGGGCTTCGCTACGCCCAACTTTGTGCCGAGTTTTTTTCAAAGATTGGTTTATTTCTATTATTTCATCGCGTAATTTTGCGGCCCGCTCGTATTCCAAATTTTTGGCCGCCAGATCCATGCGGTCTTTTAACTCTTCCAAATAATATTTAATCTCTTTCTTATCCAGCTTGGCAATATCCAGGCTTTCTTTTTTTTCTTCGGCAACTTTTCCTCCGGCCAGCCGGCTCTCGCGGATTGCCTTTTGGATGGTTTGCGGCACAATTCCGTGTTTTTTGTTGTATTCTTCCTGAACTTTTTTGCGCCGCGCAACCTCCGCAATCGCCGCTTTCATTGACCCCGTGATTTGATCCGCGTACATTATCACGAAGCCCTCGGCATGGCGCGCCGCACGGCCCATCACCTGCAGGAGCGCGGTTCTGCTTCGCAAGAATCCTTCTTTGTCGGCATCCAGAATGATAATTAGCGAAACCTCCGGCAGGTCGAGACCTTCCCGCAGAAGGTTTATGCCAATCACGACATCGTACACTCCCAGGCGCAGATCCCGCAGAATTTCCAGACGTTCAAAAGTGTCAATATCAGAGTGGAGATAATGGGTTTTAACGCCCAGCTCCTTCAGATATTCCGAAAGCTCCTCCGCCATTCGTTTGGTCAGGGTGGTTACCAGCGTACGCTGACGCTTATCCGTGCGTTGTTTGATTTCTTCAAGGAGGTCGTCGATTTGATGCTTGGTTGGGCGGATTTCGATCACGGGATCGAGAAGTCCAGTCGGGCGGATTAACTGTTCCACTACCTGTTTTGACATGCCGATTTCGTACTGGCCGGGAGTGGCCGAGATGAAAATCGTCCGGTGAATCTTTTTCAAAAACTCTTTAAACTGAAGCGGCCGGTTATCCCGAGCCGAGGGCAAACGGAAGCCGTAATCAATGAGGGTTTGCTTTCTGGAGCGGTCCCCCTCGTACATCCCCCGGATCTGCGGCACGGTCATATGCGACTCGTCGATAAACAGGAGAAAATCATCGGGGAAATAATCCAGCAAAGTCGAGGGCGGTTCACCCTCTTTTCGAAAGTCCAGATGGCGCGAGTAGTTTTCAATGCCGTTGACGTAGCCTGTTTGAAGCATCATTTCAATATCAAAATTTGTCCGCTGTTCCAGCCGCTGGGCTTCGAGAAGTTTCTCTTGGCTTTTAAAAAATTCCAACCTTTCCCGCAACTCCTCTCTGATGTTTTCGACGGCGACCTCGATTTTGTCTCGGGTGGTGATGAAGTGTTTGGCCGGGAACAGGCGGTAAGATTCGTAGGTTTTTTCGTCTCCGCCGGTGAGCGCGTCAAATTCGGTAATCTTTTCCAAATTATCTCCGAAAAAATCCAGGCGCAAAACCCGATCCTCGTGCGCCGGCACAATTTCGACGATGTCTCCCCTCACCCGGAAAGTGCCGCGGCGCAGTTCCATGTCATTTCGGAGGTACTGCAGATCCACGATCCGCCGCAGAAGTTTGTCGCGCTTGTAATCCTTGCCTGCGTCCAATTCCAAACTTAGTTCCAGATAGTTGCTGGGGTTGCCGAGGCCATAAATGCACGACACCGAGGCAACAATCAAAACGTCTTTGCGCGAGAGAAGCGAAGTCGTGGCGGCGTTCCGCAGGCGATCAATTTCTTCATTGATGTCTGTTTCTTTCTCTATATAGGTATCGGTTCGCGGGATGTAGGCCTCGGGCTGGTAATAATCATAATACGAGACGAAGTAATGCACGGCATTGTCCGGGAAAAATTCTTGAAACTCGGACGCAAGCTGAGCGGTGAGGGTTTTGTTGTGGGAAATAACCAATGTCGGCTTGTTAATCTGCTCGACCACGTTGGCCATGGTAAAAGTCTTGCCTGACCCGGTCACGCCAAGCAGGGTCTGGAAATTATGACCCGCGCGGATGCCCTTTACTAATTTTTCAATAGCCGCGGGCTGATCGCCAGTGGGTTGGAATTTGGATACGAGTTTGAATTGGTTCATCAGAGTCAACTTTCATTGTAGCAGATTTTTTGGCCAAAAAAGAAGAGACGCGCATAGTGCGTCTCGACTCGAGTAGGGTTGGTTGAACAAGCCTGATTTTGTGTCATCCCGCATGCTCCGATTTTGGGGTAGCCAAGTGCGTCCTTTCTTCGGGTAGCTCTTGACCACAGGTTGGACAAACTGGCGGCGGTGGCTGTTTCGACAACCACCCGAAGTAGAAGTAAAAAAATACACACGTAAAGACGAATATCGCAATCGCAACACTCCACACTTCTTTTCTCAGGAATAAGAAGGAGAGGAATGCGAGGGTCGCCTTCGGCTGCCAGAGAAGCAAAAATCCAACGAGGATGATGCACACCCATTCTAGCACTCCCATTTTTTGGAGAATGCGGCGGCACCATCTGATAGCACCTGGTTTCATTCAAGCCTCCTTAACAGTGAATTTTATTATACTTCCAGTCGGCATTCTTCCAGATTTTGTCAGTCATTCTACCCTGCGTCTTTCGGTTTTAGGGCAGTCAAGTGCCTATTGGCTTCGGGCACTTTTTGTCCGCGGTGGGGAAAGCGGACCTTTCGTAGCCATTGGATTCCGCAATTCCCTTATCACCGCCGCTACGGAACCGACGATTCCAGCAATCAGGAAAATCCAGCCTATCGTCGTCAGGCCGATTGTCCAGAGGTATACGCCGGAGACAGCGATAGCAACAATGCCCACAAATATCCAAATATCCCATTTGATTTCATTTTTGCTATTCATAGAACCCCCTTTATTGTTTGTTAAGGGCATTATATCTTAATCTGCCCCCCTTCGTAAAACCGATTTTATTTGTGCTACAATACGAATATGCCCAGTAACAAAACTTGACATGAGCAAGCCTTCAGCAAAATTTTACTAACTTTTTTGATACTGCGTAATACGTCTAATAATTTAATTCAGTTTTTTGCATTACAGCTTCGCTTGCTTAATTTTGGCAAGTCAAGTTATTGTTACTGGGTATGATTGGATACATCTCCGGCACGATAAAGGCCATTCGGAAAAACTACATCATCATCGCCACGGACTACTTAGGCTACAAAGTTTTTGTCATCCCCCAGATTTCTTTGAGCCTCGAGCCAGCCGCGAAAGTTTCGCTCTTCATCTACACTCATGTCCGCGAGGACCAACTGTCTTTGTTTGGGTTCTCCACTCTGCCGGAGCTGGAATTTTTTGAGCTGCTGCTGGGAATATCTGGGATTGGACCGAAGATGGCGTTATCAATAATGTCTCTGGCCAATCTGGAAATGATCAAATCCGCGATTGCCAATCAGGACGCGGGCGTGTTTACCAAGATTTCCGGCATTGGGCTCAAGACGGCCGAGCGGCTGATTTTGGAACTCAAGGATAAGATTGGTGAGCATTTGGACAAAGATGAGATGCGGGATGTATCTCAAATGCACGCCGATGTGATTGATGTTCTACTGGCGCTCGGGTATTCGCGCTCCGAAGCGCGCCGGGCCCTGGCGGAACTGCCAAAGGATTTGACGAATGCTGATGATAAAATAAGGATGGCCTTGCGTTCATTGGCGAAACAATGAAAGATTTTTTCCGAAAGATAATCGGCCAGAAATTAATAAACTGTTATCATCTGTTCCAGGCTGCCCTGGCCAATTTATTTTATGGCTTCCCATCGCGAAAACTGCATATTATCGGCGTTACCGGAACGGACGGCAAGACAACGACGGTCAACCTCATCGCGAGCATCCTGAAAGAAGCTGGTTTTGCAGTCTCGTTTCTTTCGACCATCAATGCCCGTATTGGGGACAAGGAATATGATACCGGGCTCCATACCACGACCCCCAGCCCTTTTTTATTGCAAAAATTTCTCTCTCAAATGGTAAAAAATGGTTCTCAATACGCTGTCTTGGAGGTAACTTCCCACGCACTCGACCAATTTCGCACTTGGGGAATCAATTTTGAAACCGCGGTTGTGACCAATATCACGCATGAGCACCTGGATTATCACAAAACTTACGAGCAGTACATTGAAGCCAAGGCAAAACTATTTAAGAATGTAGAATATGAAATATTAAATATGGATGATAAGAGTTTTGAGCCTTTGAAAGTTCATTTAAAGAACGGAAAATTGCTAACTTATGGTTTGTCTTCCGAAGCCCAAGTTGGGGCAGAGGACACCAGAGAAGATTTAAAAACAGTTGATTTTCTTGTCCATATTCCAAATTCTAAATTCCATATTCATCTTAACCTCCCCGGCAGATTTAATGTGTATAATGCCCTGGCCGCTGTTTGTGTGGGATTAATCTATCGAGTTCCTCAAGAAGCGATTCAAAAGGGGTTTCAGAAAGTCAGTGCTATCCCCGGGCGCGCGGAATTTATTGATGTCGGGCAGAAATTTTTCGCGATGGTGGATTTCGCGCATACTCCGAATGCGCTTCATGCCCTGCTTTCTTTTTTGCGTCCCAAAATTTCTGGTAAAATAATTTTAGTGTTTGGCGCGGCGGGCGAGCGGGACAGCACAAAACGCCCGATGATGGGTCAAGTTGCCGATGAATTGGCCGATCGAATCATTTTGACGCGGGAAGACAACCGTTCGGAATACATCCAAGAGATCTGCCGGCAAATCGCCGCAGGAATCAAAAAAAAGAACAAGGATGATGGGTATTATATAATTCCAGATAGAAGAAAAGCTATTCAATTCGCCCTCAGACAAGCTCAGGGCGGTAACGACTTGGTGGTCGTTACCGGCAAGGGGCACGAACAAAGCCTGAATATTGATGGGGCGGAAACCCCATGGGATGATAGAACGGTCATGAGAGAAGAACTGAAGAAAGTAGTCAGTAGTAAGTTGTCAGCATAAGCATGGAATTATTTATTGATACGACGGAAAGAGGGAAATTAGTCTTCGGTCTAATTCATGATCGAAAAATTGTTACAAAGCAGTTTGGGGTTGAGAAGCTGTCTGAATCACTTCTCATTTTCCTCAAAAAGTTTTTGCAGACCAATAAAGTTAAACTCGCGGATCTCGAGAAAATCCGAGTCAATCCCGGGCCAGGCGGATTTGCCAGCACCCGCACGGGGGTGGCAACGGCCAATGCGTTAGCCTACGCGCTAGGCATACCAGTCGCAGAATACCCCAAGGGAAAGCCAAAAGTCATGGTTTTGCCAAAATACGACAGGTTGCCAAATATCACAAAGCCAAAAAGATGAACGCCGCCGTTGAGGTAAAAAATTTAAAGAAATCATACGGCAAAGTCGAGGCCGTGAGGGGGGTGAGCTTTGCCGTTGCCGAGGGCGAAATATTCGGACTTTTGGGTCCTAACGGCGCTGGAAAAACAACGACCTTAGAAATTTTGGAAGGCTTAAAAAAACCGGACAGCGGAAAAATCAAAATATTGGGATTGGATATCGAAAAGAATTTATCGGAAATCCGAGGCCATGTCGGGGTCGTCCTGCAATCCACCGGCCTTCTGCCGGAGTTGACTCTGGCTGAACTATTGGAGCTGTTCGCGAGTTTCTATGAGAATACGCGCCCAGTTCAGGAATTAGCCTCGGAGTTTGATCTCACCGAGATTCTCGAGAGGAAATATAACGAGCTGTCCGGAGGACAGCGTCAGCGGTTTGTCTTGGCTCTGGCCCTTCTGCATAACCCAAAAATTGTGATTTTAGACGAGCCGACTCTAGGGCTTGATCCGGCGGTACGGCAAAGATTCTGGGACGTTATCTTATCACTGCGCAGCCGCGGGATAACGGTACTGCTCACAACTCATTATATGGAAGAGGCAGAAATTGTCTGTGACCGCGTGGCAATCATTGATCATGGCAAAATTGTTGTTCAAGATCGGCCCACGAAGCTTATCAATTCCCTGGGAGTAATTTCCCGGGTGAAATTCATGAGCAGCAAAACTATTAATCTTGTCGAACTGGAACAAATAACCGGGATTGTTTCGGTAAGGCGCGATCGATACGTTTACGATCTGGAAACCGAGGCGCCAGAGGCGTCCCTGCGTGAGCTTTTGGCTTGGGAAAAAGATTTTGCCGGCAAGATTTTCAATCTGCAGGTTGAGACCGCGACACTCGAAGATGTTTTTTTGAAACTAACCGGCCATAGTTTACGAGAATGAGACAGCTCATTATTTCTTTCCTTAAAATTTTTGTTCGCAACCGGCGGGCGATGTTTTTTACGATTATCCTCCCGACCGGCGTCCTGTTGGCCGCGGCATTTTTGGGGCTGGAACAAATTGTGCGGATTGGTCTGCCCGTATCCTACAATGCTTTTATCCTGCCCGGGGTCATCGCGTTTGCCATGATGAATACCGGCGTGTACACGGCGGTATATATAATAATTGATTACCGCCGCGGCCAAATTCTCAAAAGATTAGCGGTAACCCCGCTTTCCGCGAGACAATTCATCATCGC
>Ga0209542_10002487_pt1 | contig 41141 bp, 49 predicted proteins | sample RifCSPhighO2_01_FD_184028 | JGI IMG/M metagenome (GOLD analysis project Ga0209542, IMG submission 184028) | Soil microbial communities from Rifle, Colorado - Rifle CSP2_plank highO2_0.1 (SPAdes) (version 2) | ecosystem: Environmental > Terrestrial > Deep subsurface > Rock core/Sediment ... | reverse complement strand
AAGACAGGATAAGGCTGATTGAAAGTTTAGCTACAGATAACGGCTTAAATGTGCTCTACATGTTCGCGGACGGCGGAAGTGATGTCGGAGACATGATGGTTGCGCTTAACATACACAAGCTGACCCTCGAGCAATTAAGTTTGTTAAGCGAAGTTACAATGGGCGGGAGAAGTTCGCTGCGACAGTATTTGGGAAAATGCAGGTTCCAGGTTCCTGATTCGGATGTCAAATATGATTGGAGGCGGAGCATGGTAAAAATCTGCGAAGGCATTGACCCCAAAACATTTAGGCCCGATGAAGTTGCCGGCGCTATTTTGATCAACAAGGCTGTGCTCCAATATTCCCGGCCTTTTGCAGGCGACAAGCAGGGAACTTTGGACTTAATCAAACTGGAAGTTGAATGCGCGGACAATCCGGTTTACAGGAGCGTCATGGAGAAAGTCCAGCAACACTATGAGCTAAGATTAAAAGTAGGAAAGGTAAAAGGGCTTGTGGATAAACTGCTCGTAGTTTCTTAACACTATTTTATAGTAGTAATAATAGAAAGTTTTTTAAATCAAAAGTTATTACCATCAGCAATATGGTAGACAGAAAATTTTTTGAAAGGCCTGCAACGGAAGTTGCCAAGGATTTACAGGGTATGATTATAGTGGATTTTGTAAGCCCTAATGATATTAGGACAGCAACTATAACTGAAGCAATGCCTTATAATTCACCCCAAGAAGGCAGAGGTGAGGAAGTATTCTATCAAGAGGCAGGTAAGTTGGGTGTATTTTCAAGCAGGCGGGGTCCAATACCTTTAATCACTGCACACTCTGAAGAGAAGTCGGGTCTTGTTACAATAACTGAAGTGGCTTTTGGTAATGAAAAAATAGGAACCAGAGAGATAGCAACTAAATTCAGATTCGATGAAAAAAAAGGGCTTTATGTAGGCGAAGAAGGTGGATTATATATAGGTGAAAGCCCAGTAAATTATAACAAACTAGGGGTTAGGGCAAATGTAACACACCCTTCCGATGGGCCTAAAAACAGGGTCTTTGTAGCCAGCCTAGGCTATCGATAAAAATTATTTATTTTTCTAATTATCTTTAAGATTATGCTCTAAGAATTTTACCCTCTAACCAATTCTTTTCCCTTTGCCATTAAATAAGACCTTATGATTTGGTCCCTGTAGCTGTGGCTTACAATAGGTATTTTTTGAGACCTCATGCTTTCCAACTGGGCAATTTCCGCATCAGTTAAATTTGCATTGATTGCCCTCTTCAAAATGTCAATGTTTTGCCCATTCAATTTAAAGCTTCCAGCGGAGACTTGAGAATAAAGTTCCCTGTATTGCCTTTTAGTTCCCTCTCCCGCCGTACCCTCTTTTATTCTTCTATAGGCGGCCTTTACTATTTTGTCGACATCGCCAAAATTACAGATCAAATAATTTGCGCTGGGAACTGAGCTCATCAAATCGTCAGTAAATCTGGCATCAGTGAATCTGCCCATGACAAAAAAGCCTTGGTAAAGCCTGACTATAGTGCTCGGCTGGTAGCTTTTTCTGTCTTTCAAGAACTCCTGCACAGCAGTTTTGACAAAATCATCTACTGTAAATTTTTCCGGCAATCTTTCAGAAAGTGGGTGCAATCTTGCCTGCTCATAAGTATTTGCCACGTAGGCCAGCCTGTGCTTAACTTTCTTCTCCAGCACTTGGTCTCTTAGAAGATAGCTAAGAGCTGTTGCATAAAAAGCAATATCTCTGGATGGATCGTCCCTATGCTCTACAATCCATTTTATTGCGTCTGGGACCTCTTCAATAATTTGAAGTTTCCGGTGGTCAAACCTATGCAGGAATGTGCTGCCGCCGGCCAAATATTCCTGGACTTCTTTTCTGACTCTAGCCTCTCTTTTTTTTACAACCAGGCTCATAAAGCCCTGCAGGGTCATTGCATCGACTTCACACCCGCTTTCCTTTATCTTTGCCAATAAATCAGGCTGGATTATTCTACTTAAACCCCTTGTATTGTGAACATAAGATTGCGAATCGTCCAAGGGCTCCGCATAAAGCAAGTTTACCAGGTCGAGTTTATTATCTCTGACATACTCAAAAAGCCTTTCGTGGATTTGAGCTTCAATTTTTTTTCTTGGCGTTCTCGGCTTGCTTGTATCACGGGGTCGCGGTTCGTCGCCTGATGGCCTGCTAATAACAACCGTTCTAGCTGGAACAACTGCAACCCCTCCCAATACCTGTAAGACATCATCAATCGAATAAGTGGGGCTATCTCTTACCCTTAACTCTGCCAATGGTTTTTCGCTTGTTGCCATGACATATAATTCTGTGTCGCTTCCCTGCTGATGAAATTTTAGCACCACTCTGTCCGGCAATGCTACTCTATCCGGCAATTTAGCGCTGTAGAAGGCTGGCTTAGGCTCGGTTGGACTTTCCGTTCGCAAGCTTCTAAGGATAAAATCTACATCGACTTTGTAAAGGGACTTAGGGTCCATTCCCTTCTCCCTTACAATTTCGTAAACGGGGTCTATATTAAGTCCTTCACGATTCACCAGCTGTTCAACTGTTAGTGCCTTTGTCATTTTTATTTTTTAACCTGGGGATTTTGCCTGTATATTCCTGCTGCAACAGTAGATACCTGTTCGTTTCTTGTAAGTATTTTTATGTATGTGTCACCTGGATTTGTACGTCTTGGAGTTAAAGCTTTTCTAAAGTATTCAGCTAAATCCGGAGGCATTAATTCCGGGACTATCTTCAGTATATCACTTCTTCTTACTCCATCTTCGCTATTGCCTATTGCAATCGCCAGGGCTGGAACGAGCAAAGCTGTTTTTGGCTCACGAATGTGTGTAAGAAACTGTCTCGGGTCATCACTAATATTGTAGCCGAGCTCCCTCGCCTGTGCGGCTAAAAGTGCATAATACTGCAGAATATCCCTTGGAACCTCTTTGCCGCCCCTATAACAACCAGGCTTTGCTTGCCTGGGATTTAATTGTTCGTCAGCTATTACAGTTCTCGGCGCATCAACCTTATCTTCAAGAGGCAATCCGTCTGTGTTTGTCTCGCTCACAATGTCTATTCGTAATCCTAATTGTGAGAATACATAGTTTATCTGTGAATTAAAAATTGCTTCCCTTAATATCCTTTGCAGGCTCCTTAACTTTTGCGGGCTTGCAGACGATTCCGGAACCTTGAAGTCATATTGCACCATCCCATTATTATTTACCCGCTCAACATTTCCATTTACTTTTTCATTTAGTTCCAGCAGCTCATCATGAACATGGCTTACCAGCATGTTTTCAAGTAAGGTTTTGTATCCCTCGTCAGGATTCCTAAATTGGATTGGCAACGTCAAGCTTATTTTATACCCGCTCCCTTCTGTGGAGCTGGTCAATAGATAATGAACATGCGCATCTCTAAAGGCTTCCCTGAATTGCTGAACAATTCCTGAAGTTTCTTCGTACTGTTTTCGAAGCGCATCCATTCTGCTAATTATTGCCTGAGCCTCAGGATTCACTTCCACCGTTAAGAATGGGTTTTTTTGCCGTAGTTCCCCAACACTTTGCACAGCCTCTACTGCCCCTTTATAATGTGGAAGGAGTTCCTTGTATTCTGCCGTTCTCTCGAAAGGAGTTCGCACATATTTTATCGCTTCCCTCAACCGTTCAGAATCAAATCCCTGTTCCCTTTTTAATGGCTCCATTAAAGTTTCGTATTTTTTTACTAGCGCCTCTAATCTCGGAGACTCTAGTCTTTTGAGATCTGCAACAAAGGATTCATTTATTCCTGAAGAAGCGATGCGCTCATAAATTTCGCTTGTACCATTTTCAACTGCGGCTGCTTGAGCAGGATGTTGCGCTGCTTTTCCTAATTGCCTTATCCTTGCCAATTCTTGATACGCTTTAACTCTGTCTTGTTTTTGCCGGCCAGCTTCTGTCCTCAAACCTCTGTTAGAATCTAGGAGCGCTTCAACTCTGAACTCTAATGCCTCATTCGCATCTCGCATTTCATTAACCTGCCCTCTCAATTGGTCTACTGCACTTTGAGTTGCTTCATAAAGTGCCTTATAATCCTGATTGCTGATACTCCCATCTTTAGCAGCCGATTGTCTGTCAGTAACAACATGGCTGCCTACATGATTAGGAGGGGATACACCAAATCTGACAATTCTTAAATCAAAGTCGGACCTCTCGATATAATTGTCTAATGTTGCTTTTAATACTTCATCAGGCACATTATCTCTTTTACTTATAACTATCCCCCTATTGTGATCATAGGTTATATGAGTTCCCTCTCTAAGATGCCGATTATTTTTCAGTCTGGCATTTAATGACCTTAGAACTGTGCGTACTCCAGCCATATTATGAGTGCCAACACTTAATGTTGCAACTTCGTATAAATCATTTGAAGTCATTTTAAATTATCATTACTAGGTAGTAATAACTAATATATAAAGGTTGCTATGTTTACAGACGTGAGCCTATTTGGCGAATTTAGATAAAAATAAAGAATAAATCTATATCTCCGTCAAATCCCTGTAACTCATCGGCATTCTGTTTTTCAAAAAGCCCCAGCCTTCCTGCGAGCTCGAAACCTTTGATAAGTCAATTTCCACAACCAGAACTTCTTCCTTTGAAGAGCTTGCCCGCTTTACAACCTGCCCAAAAGGGTCGGCAACAAAGCTTCCGCCCCAGAAGTCAATGTCATCCTCTTTTCCAACGCGGTTGACGGCAACGGCATAAATTCCGTTCATTGAAGCGTGGCCGCACATTGCGTTTTTCCATCTTTGGGCTGAAAACGGCTCCAGCTTTTTCATGTCAGCTGTCCAGCCGATTGCGGTCGGGTAAAAAATAATCTGGGCGCCTTTCAGAGCGTTGATTCTCGCCGCTTCCGGAAACCATTGGTCATAGCAAATCAAAGGCGCAATTTTAGTTCCATGCAGGTCTGCCTGGACATATCCGGCATCCCCGGAAGAAAAATAGAATTGCTCATAGTATTTTGGGTCGTGGGGGATGTGAATCTTGCGGTACTTTGCCCTCAGCTTGCCGCTCTCATCAAAAATTAGAGAGGTGTTATAGTATTTCCCTTCCCCTTTCTCGAAAAGCGAGCCGCCGACAAGCGTAACTTTATTTTGTTTTGCAGTTTCAGCCAAAAAATTCGAAACTTTGCCCGGAATGACTTCAGCAAGCCCAAAAAGCTCTTTCTTCTCGCTCTGGCAGAAATATTTCGTGGCAAAAAGCTCCTGCAAGCAGACAATTGAAGCTCCTTTCTTAGCTGCCTGAGCAACCATTTTGGCTGTCTTATCCAGATTTTTATCTAAATCACCGCCTACTTCAGATTGCACAAGCCCGATTTTAAGTTTCTGATTTGCCATTTTGTGTTTAAGATTTTGATTTTTTATTTATTAAACTGATTTTAATGGCGGCAAACACAGGTTTTGTCTCAATTGTGAGCGAGTTCGCAAACGAAGCTCACTCGCATGTCACGAAAAGGCGTGTTTGAATCCAAAACTTTAAAGTTTTGAGAGCGTATAACCCAACAACAATAAAAGGCTTTTGAAAGAAATCTAATGTGAAACCATTATATTCTGCATCTTGGGCTCCTTTGACGGGAAATCAAGGCCCCTCTTCTGAATCCTGATCTCGTGCTTTTTGGCCCCGAAAGCATCAAGGAGGTACTTGATGGCCTTCTGCGTCTCAAACTCCCTGCATGAGAAGATGTCCATAAACACATAATCCTGATCGGGAAAAGTGTGGATGCTGATGTGGCTTTCGGCAATCATGACAAAGCCAGACATTCCGGGAGTGCCGTCTGCAAATTTATCCAGCCACTTTGCTACATAGGGCAAAGTCATCTTTGTCATCCCTATTTTCGCTGGCAGATTGTTCAGAACGTCATACACCAAAGAATACGACCCTAATTTCCCCTTATCGCACCTTGATGCATCGATTGTAACGTGCAAACCAAATTCGCTCATTTTTGTTTTTCTCTGTAAAAACTTTGATTTTATTTTATAAAATATTTTAAAACTAGTATTTAAATCTTTTTATTTTTTTGTTTTTTCGACGATGATTTTTTAAAAAAAATATCTGATTTTCGCTGTTTTTTGGAGCAAAATTTTTATCAAAAAAATTCTCGTCGAGAAAGTTTTTTTGTATTTTTTGAAATTTTTCCGGAAAAAATTGATTTTTTTGCCTGAAAAAATAGTTTTTACGACTTTTTGAAAATTTTTTATAATCTTATTTAAAAATAAACCGAATTCTCCGGAAATCTGCCAATTTTTTCAGTGATGGCCGCCTTTTGGGTGCTTTCTTGAAATTTTTTCCTGGGCTTTCCTGAGCTTTGACAAATCAAGCTCGCAGAAATAGCAGTAAATCTCGTCGGGAGTCAGGCTTCTGCCGCACTGTGGGCACCTGTCGATGTGATGGCCGTGGGTCATTTCAAGCACCTAAATTCATAAAATTATTTGCCAGCATCAGCAAAACCGATGCTCCAACAATCAGCCCATAAACGAGCTTATTCCATTTCAGGATTTTGGAACCATCAAACATGCCAAACGGAATCATGTTAAACAAAGCAAGCCATGAATTTATTACAAAGCCATAGAATGACACTTCCTTAAATAGTTTTGGCAGCGCAAGAAAGCTCAGTCCCAGGAAAATCAGCGCCAGAACAATATTTACCAGCGGCCCTGCGGCGGAAATTCTGCCGTTTCTTGAGCTGCTTACCCTGCCGGAAATCATCACGGCGCCCGGAGCTGCGAAAACAAAACCTAAAAAGGACATTCCGATTGCAAGCAGCAGCATCTTGTCAAACGACCTGAATTCGGCAAAACAGCCATATCTCTGTGCTACAATCTTATGCCCCAGCTCGTGAAAAAGGAATCCTATCCCCACAGTCAGCGAAGCTATGACAAATTTGGAATAAAAATCTGCTACTGAATTGCTGAGAATGATTCCAAAAGCTATTGAGACTGCAACCCATGCCTTGAGAATGTCCCTAAGCTCAAATTCGGAAGTGCTAATACCGCCTATTCTTATTTGATTAATAGGATGCATTTTACTCAGATATCAACAAAAAGCCTGTGTTTCTCTTTGCCTTGCAGCTCCTGCGATATTCTTCTCTGCACCGCTTTCTCCGGGTCCGGCAGCAGCTTAACCCGGTTCTTCAAGTCAGCAAAGCTCTCGAACGGCTTTTCATCCCTTGATTCCAGTATCTGCCACATGTGCTTCTTTCCGAGACCCGGCAAAAGCTCCAGCTGGTGCATCCTTGTGCTTAGCGGCTGGGCTTTGTTGAAAAAATCTATGAATTTCTTTTCGTCTTTCGTTATGATATCCTTTATCACGTACTCAAGCTCCGACTTGGCAGTTGCGGTCAGCTTATCCACACTGATTTTGCCGATTATGTGATGTATCTTGTCCCTTTTCCCGTCTCCAATGTAAACGTTTTCAAACGGAGTAAGGTGAATTCCCTTCTTTGGCACCAGCTCCAAAAGTATGAAGCGCTCTTTTCCCAGAGCCTGCGCTATCGGTGTCTTCATGTACATCGGCCTTTCATCGTAAGGGTAGCCGTTTGGCAGGAAATCCAGCACGATTGCCACTTCTTCCTTTACTCTTTCTGATTCCATAATTATAACCTCATTGAGCTTGTAAAGCTGTGCAATTCTCGTTTGAAGCTGCCCGAGATATTAAACCTTTTCATTGAGTCTGCCTTTTCGTCCATTATTTTTAGCAGTTTTGCCTTTTCTCCGATTATCTGGAAAATTTTTTTGTTGATTCTTGCCTTTACCGGCTTGTTTTTCTTCAGCTGGCTGAAAATCAGTTTTTCGCCCGAGTGCCAGTGCTCAAGATAAATCAGCAGTGCAAATACCCTTGCAGTCCAATGTGAAAATACCGGGTCCTGAAGCAGATTTATTCCCACCATTTTTGACGGCGGAATCTTCGCTTCAAGATGCTCCATCAGGATTGTCTCCTTCCTCAGTATCATGTCCAAACTTTTAAACTCCGATTTTTCCCTGCCGGCTATTACTTTCTCTTTTTTTGAATATTCACGAAGCAATTTTTTGTCGGCAATGACTGCCTGCCCAATCAGCCTGTAAGCCGAGTATTCAAGCCTCTGCAGCTCACTTTTTGCAAGGCCGTCCTGTTTTTTTGATATTGATGATATGTCTTTTATTTTAATTCTTGAAAGCTTAAGCTCCTGCAAAAATACCGTTTCAAGGTAATAATTTAAATCCCTCAGCTTCGAAATTATTTTTCTTGCCGAGTCCAGCCTTTTTCCCAATGATTTTAAATCTTTTTTTTGGAATTTTTTCCTGTTAATTGAAAATGTTGTTGAAATGATTTTATGCAGCCCGCCCATCAAAACATTTTTCTTGTTCTCCACTGAAATGTCTTTTTTTAAAAGCAAATTGTTAACATTTGTTATTTTTGAATAATTCCTGCTGCTGAAATTTTTTGAAAGCAAGTTTATTTCCCTGACCAGCCTGCCATGTAATTCCAAATGATTTTTCTCCATTGCCACTCCCATATTTATATGAAAGAAAGTTTTATGTATATAAAGATTACGATGGAAAGAAGTTTTTAATAATTTCTTATGTGAATTAATCAATTATTATTAATAATCTAAACTAGTTAAAATTTCCTACAATCAATCTTTCAAGAAATCGGTAAGCGTGTCAACAATTTTTTTCATAGCGTCATTGTTAACTGTTATGGTGTAGCTCTGCAAAATGACCTTTAGCTCGTTCATTGTTGTCGGGGCAATGTCAATTATTTTGTGAACGTGCTGCTCTTTTAATCTTGGAATGTTCAGCTTCATTATTTTGTCAAACAGCTCATCGGTATTTTTAAGCGTGAGAACCTGCTGGAGGTATTCTTCCGTCCTGTTTGCCCTGAAATTGAGCTCACTGTCCCTTTTCCTTATTTTCTCCAGCTCCTTCTTGAGCTGGTACATGTTCATAGGCGTTTCAGAAACAATTTGCATGTCAGACATTTTAAACCCTCTTTAGATGAACAGGATGGACAACCAATTCTTTTTCTTTTCCCCTGTCATTAATAGTAACTGTGTAGCATCTTCCTCTCTTTCCGTTTACTATGCCCCCTTTTCCCATAAATCTCGGGTGATACATTCCCTTCTGGACAGCCGGCTCCACATGAAGATAAACCTTGTCGCCAACATTGAAAGTTTGAAAATATCTTGTTACGCTGATTTTTCCCCTTCTTCGGGTTTCTTTCGTGAACCTATATCTTGTCTTCCTTCGCAATCCGCCTAGTCTCTTAACCATATTGGTTCTGGAAGAAGTGGTATTTTAAAAAGCTTTGGGTAATTAAAATGTTTGCTGATGACTATTCAGCTGGTTAATTTACCTGAAAACGTTAAATGGGTGCCTTGAACATACAATTTTAAATCATAAATCATCTTTTTCTTTCACTACTCTGGAGAATAGAAACATTTATATATTTAGGGTCTTACGGGAAAAGGATAAGTTAAAAACAAATAAAATAAAGGTGATTTTAATGGGATTTTTCAACAAGATTAAGGAGAAATTGGGAAGCGGTTCTAGTGCTGACATGTTTGAGGAGTCCGACCAGGGATATGTTGAGCTTGGGAATGAAACTCCGCGAGACACAAAATCAAAATTAATGGTAAGGCCTTTTGTAATCGAAGAGTTCGAAGACATCAAGCCAATCCTTGACGCATTAAGGGAGGGTCACACGCTGGCGCTCGTGAATATCAAACCCCTTAAGGACAAGGATTTAGTTGAGCTGAAAAGGGCAATCAACAAGCTGAAAAAGACATGCGACGCAGTTGAAGGGGACATCGCCGGCTTCGGCGAGAACTGGATTGCAGCCGTGCCAAGCTTCGCCTATATATACAGGGGACCCAAAGCTACTGCAAAAGAAGAGAGCAAGAAAACAGCCGGCGTTGAAGAAGTTGCTGAGTACGAGTAAAAGATTTTTATTTCTTTTTGTTGAATTTAATTGGCGATTGCACTCTTTAGCAGTAGCACGCAATTCTATATTTTTCTGTCACTATTTTTAAACAACAACAAAACCTTTTATAATGGAAGCATAATATTCATAGTATGATGTATCGTTTGCACTCTAAATCTTAATTTAAACGGGTGGGTGGAGGGCAACGTGTTACTCATAAAGTGCGATGTGTTATTCCCTCCCTGAATAATTATCTAAGAAAAAGTTTAAAATTTAGTTAAAAAAGAGGCTTAAATGAAATTTGATATTCCTAAAAAACAGCATCCTAACCTTGAGCGCTATTACAAGGAGGACATAGACACTGCCTACAGGTTTGCCGGTGAAATTTACAAAGAGCTTGGGGGATTCATAAGAGCAATTGTTCTTTTCGGCTCTGCCGCAAGAAAAACTAAGGGGCCAACCGGAGATATTGACCTTCTTGTCGTTATCGACGACCTGATGATGAGCATGTCGCCGGAAGTTATGGAAGCATACAGGCTGATTGTGCAGCAGTCAATTGTCAAAGTTTCAACAAAACTCCACATCACAACGATGAGGTTCACTTCATTCTGGGAATATATGCGAAACGGCGACCCCGTTGCAATCAATCTTTTAAGGGACGGAGTTGCATTGATTGATTCGGGATTTTTTGACCCGATGCAAATGCTCTTGAAAAAAGGAAGGATCAGGCCGACGCAGGAAAGCATCTGGACTTATTACTCAAGAGCGCCAAACACTTTGCACAATTCAAAGTGGCATTTGCTTCAGGGAGTGCTTGACCTGTATTGGGCGGTGATTGACTCTGCGCATGCTGCGCTTATGAAAGTGGGAGAGATTCCTCCGACACCGGAGCACGTTGCTGATTTAATGGAAGAAAAGCTTGTAAGAAAAAAAATGCTCGAGCACAAGTATGTTGTAATCATGAGAAATTTCTACAGGCTGATGAAGATGGTGACTCACCGCGAACTTGTTGAAATAAAAGGGGAAGAATTTGACCACTATTACAAAACTGCTGAAGATTTTGTGAATAGGATGAGGAAGATTATAGAAAACTCTCGATAATCCATAATCTATTATTTACATCGAGAGTTTTCTTAGAGAATTTTGACAAATATGATCCACTTCAAAATTCTCTATAGAGCACGGGAAATAAAAAACTTTTCTTAAAACAGATTATTACCCGGATAGATTATCAAAAAGGCAAATCTTATAAATAACCTTTAAGATTAATCGCTGCATGGAATGGGCAATGCTTAACTACGCGCTTATAATTCAGCTTTTCGTCCTTCTCAACCCCCTTTCATCCTTCCCATTCCTAATGGCAGCGTACAGGAAGAAGCTGGATGTAAAAAGAATAGCAACATTATCCGTGCTGACTGCTTTTGTAATCGCACTTTTGATAACTTTCATAGGCCCTTATCTCTTTGAGTTTTTTGGAATCACGCTGAATTCATTCAGGGTTGCGGGCGGAATAGTTCTCCTGCTGCTGGGGCTTGACACAATAAGGCCGAAAGAAAAGGAAATCGTAAATGTCGAAGGCGTCCACAGCCTGATTTCAATCATCGCAACTCCGATGCTGACCGGGCCTGCAACAATATCATATATAACTATCAAGGCTTATGAGCTAGGGCAGTTTGCCGTTGCTGTAAATTTAATTCCGGCATTTATTTTGGTCGGGATTGTCTTCATCAGTTTCGCTTATGTTGTTCCAAAAGCAAACGCCAATCTTATTAATATCAGCTCAAGAATTTTCGGATTGTTCCTGACTGCCGTGTCAATAGAGATGATATTTACCGGAGTGAAGGGATTGTGGGGCTAATTTTGCTTGGCATAATACAAATATACAATTTTTCTGATTAAGTATTTAAAAGGAAGTAGAATACTGAATCTATGTCCTCATTTAATTTTTCACGACTGGCCCAGCAGCTCAGAAAGGGAGAGGGAGTTAGAGTACATACTCCTGAAGGGGATATTGGATTAATTGTAACTGCGATTGAAGCTGCTCGAACTCAGTTTAGTGTTAGCGGCGTTCCGGACAAGCCAGAAGTATGGGTTAATGCGGAAGAAAAACCTTTTAAATTAACAGAATACGTTCGCTTAAAAGTGTCAAAACCTGTTGGAGAAAGCAACCCATACGTGCTGGTGGACTATGATAGTTTGTCGCCGGATTGCTGCACATCAAAAATAAACAGAAGATAAAAAATCATTTATTGGCAGCCACTTCAGCTTTCTTCTTGTCCCAATAACTTTTCAAATCCAGCTCGTGGGAAATATTGATTGTCTGCCGCTCAGTGTAGTATTGCATTACATCCGCATAAAAGTCTCCGCCGAAAGCCCTGTTCCACGCTTTGCTGAGCATTTCCCTGTCGTAAGACTTTGACATCCAGTCATAATAAGATTTTCCGCTAATCAGAATGTATTTTCCGTCGGGCAAATAATCTATCCTTCCGCCTTCATGCACAATCAGGCTGTCATTTACCCTTGTCTGTGGCTGCTTGGATATAATTTCAAAGTTCAGGAAGACATCATTCAGAATGAAAACATTCCTATAAGATTGGGCATGCGCAGAAACTGAAGAAGCCAGAAAAATAAAAAGCAGCGCTGAAAATAAAATTATTTTATTCATGTTTCCAAAAACCCCGATATATAATAAGTTTCAAAAACTTCTTTAAATAGTTTTCTTTTGGATTTCAGGTTTGTCGTGGCGCGCAAGTAATGATATTTACTAAAAATTAAGAACTAAAATTTGAAGTGAATAAAAGATTAATCAAGAACTAATCCGCATTTCTTGCAGTAAAATTCCTCATTGGCGTAGTCTATGTCCGTGCTTCCGCAGTCAGAGCAGACTCTATTAAGGTCTTCCCTCTTAATGGTTTCAAGACTCCTCTGATTACCCCCAACATATGCCATAATGAATAAATCCGGGTATTATGGGGTTTTTAAAGCTTTCGGTGAAGAAATTGAATTTTTTTGTCAAGCCAAAACACTTATGTGCTCATGCTTTTCCACCCTTATCACGCTCTGCACGAAACTCTCTATCTTTGATTCATGGGAGACAATTATCACTTGGTTCATGTTTAACTGCCCGAGAACGTCCCTCACTTTGTCAAGCTGCTCAGTACTGAACCCGTCAGTCGGCTCGTCAAGAATTATGATATCTTTTGTTTTTATTCCGACAATTATATCATTTATGACTTTATTGAGGGCAAGCCTGTAAGAAAGCGCAACCGAAGTTTTTTCCCCCCCGCTTAGGTTTTCGACATATGTTTCATAGCCGTTCTGCTCTATAACCGGAGTGAATTCCTCATCAACCCTTACATTCAGGGTTTCATCCTCCATCAAAATGTCAAACCATCTCTTGAACAGCTCATTAAACTGCGAGTGAATGTTCACCATCACATGCTTTTCCATTGTCGACATCAAATTCACAAAAAACTCGCCTATCCAGTTTATCAGCTGGGCAAGGTAAGCAAGCTTTTCTTTTGCCTTCTGCTTTTCAGAAATTTCTTTTTCGATAGATGCTATGAACCTTTTCACGGACTCTTTTGCGCTTTCGCATTTTCCCTTTTCAATTTCAAGAAATCTTTCCTGCGGGAGCAGACCGTCAATCTCTTTCCTGACTGCATTGTATTTTTCCTCTGCCTGCGAATATTTTTCTATTTTGGCGCCGAGCTCGATTTTTTTTGCGTTCAGCATCCCTATTTCTTTCTTAATTTTTTCCTTCAATCCGGATTTTTCAAGCTTTGAAGTTTCCTTTTCCTTAAGATTCCCGAATTTTACTTTTGTGATATTGAGGTGGCTCTGCTCTTTTACTAGATGGTCAATCTCTTTTTTCAGCTCAATTTTTATTCTCTCAAGCTTGGACTCCTCATCCTTTATTTTTTTTATTTCGTCCAGATAATGGCTGCATTTTTCAGTTTCTCTTGAGTTTATTTCGTGCTTGTGCGCTTCGTCAACTTTTTGCTCGCATACCGGGCACATATCAAGGGACTGTATTTTGCGCATTGTTTCACTGCAATGCTCCATCCTTACTTCCAGTTCCCTGGCCTGCCTCGTCATATTCCGGTAATCCAAATCTGCCTGGCCTATTTCTTTTTCCTTCCAGTCAATTTTTTTTGATATTGATTCCATGTCTTCCGCTCCTTTTCCTTCGAGCTCTTTTTTCAAGTCTTCAACCTGGCTTTCAAGCTTTTTTATTTCCTCGTTCAGCCTGTTGTTCTGCTCAATCCTGATTTTAAGGTTGGATTCCGTGACGCTTAACCCTTTTCTTGCAGAAACGAGCTCCTTTATGTCGCCCTCCAGGTATTCTATGGAGTTTTTCTTTTCGGAAATTATTTTTTTGACGTCCTCTATTTTCGGATTCAAATCAGTTATTCTGCCATCCAGTTCAACTATCTCTTTTTTTCTTTCTTCCAAATCTTTCTTCTTGTAATCCAAATCAACTATAAATCCCTCGAGGTGCCTCTTTTTTTCCCTCAGCGCGCTGACGATTATTTTTGAATTTTCTTTTATTCTTTTGTACTTGTCAATGTTGAATACTTTCCTTAAAGTGTCAAGGCGCGCTTCCTTGCTCTCGTAAAGAATCTGCTTCATCTCTTCCTGCGGAGTGTAGACTGTGTACCTGTAAACCAGGTCCTTGCTTTTCTTCAGCAGGTCTTTCGGGTAGCCGAGCAGCTCAAGTGAAATTGCCCTCAGTTCCTCTGACGTTCCGTCTTTTTTGACTCCGTTGATTATCACATACCCTGCTTCCTGCTTTATGTCGCCGTTGCTCCTTTTCAAATTTCTTTTAATTATTACATCCTTGTTATCAATCTGCAGGTGCAATTCAACGCTTCCCTCCTTTTTTCCGTGCCTCAGCAGAGTGTAAGCCGGCAGCTCGCCTTTCTTTGCGCCAAACAGCGCAAATTCAATTGCCAACAGAATGCTTGACTTTCCTGAGCCGATATCCCCTGCCAAAAGAACAGAACCTAAAGGAAAATTAACAGTCTGAACCTCATAGCTTCTTATGTTGTTTAACCTTATTGATTTCAGGAACATAATCTCGGTAATGTTTGAAGTTATTTAAAAGTTTGTTGAAAAATGCGCATTAAATAACCACCAGGAGAAAGTAAAAATAATTCTTACTCAGCCAGCTTCTTCTTCAGGCTTTCAATCACATGAACTGGTGTCGGATCTATTTTGTTCTGCAGCGCCAGATAATAAGAGGCAAAATCAGCGTAATACAGCGCTGAGAATAATCTTGAAAGTAAAGAATTTCCTTTTGTATAAACTTCAACAACATCAACTTTCTGCGAAATAATGTCTTTTGTTATGTTCATTCTCTTTTTTATGCGGTCATTGTCAAAATTATCCCTTAAAAATATTGAAATGAATCTTTCTTTGCTCATTGTTTGGTAGCCTACTATTTCATTGTGGTTTAATTCCGAAAAATTGTGCGTAAACGCAGCAACCTTGCTGTTCTCGTTGAACTGCGTTTTCCACCTGTAAGCGACTGCGCCAAACTGCTCAGACGCATAAATCAAGGGGGTTCTGCTTCCAATCTGCTTTGCAATACTCTCCCCAAAAGATTTAAAATCATCTGTATTTGACAGAATATCCAGCATTTCCTTAACGTCGCCTGGATTTTCTTTTACAATGCCTGAATTGACTAAAACTCCAAGAATAGGAAAGAATATATATCCTAAAGCCGCCCTCGGCTGCAATCCCTTGGGAATTTTTATGACTTTTTTAGCTGATTCGGCTAATTTTCCGCCGCTTGTGACTGCAACAATCTTAGCTTTTCTTTTAGTTGCGTCTTCAAAAGCTGACAGTGTTTCTTCAGTGTTGCCTGAATAGGAAACAGCAAAAACTAAAGTGTTTTCATCAACAAAATTCGGCAGCTTGTAATCCCTAACTGTGGTGATTGGGATTTTCAAATCGTGGAGATATAATCTTAATAAATCCCCGCCGACAGCGGAGCCGCCCATGCCTGCAACAATTATTTTATCAACTTTGCCGGAAACAGCAATTCCTTTTGCGAGAGGCAAGGCAGCCCTGCACTGGTGAGGAAAATCTTCAATAACTTTCAGCATGTTTGAATTGTCTATTGGCATAGGAGAAAGAATAATTTTAAGATATTAAAATGTTTGGGTTATTGTTTATTGTTTAGAAATGGGAATAGTTCAAGAAAATGTATAGCTTTGAAATTCCGGTGATCCGCCCAGTGTTTTGGCATCATAACTAATATCTAAAAGATCGGAGACAACCACGGACACATCAACAGGGCTAATTGATTGAGGCAAAGATTGAGCAATTTGATCTAATGGCAACCTTACCTTAACTCTCCCCCGGCTAATCCCAGTTTCCACATCTATTTTATCAACCAGTAATCTGGTAAGGGCGATCCACCTTCGGTACATATTTACTTCATCTTCTGTGCGGCTTTTCGCTTTAGACCACCTTTCATAAAAAGGAATTATATTCCTATGGCCAGCAACTACTCCCAGAATTTCTGAATAGCCTCTTAAATCTTCCATTACAGTGTTGTTTCGCATATCTGGCTTGGGATTACTGATGATTTTTTAAACCTGATGCCCGAAACAAAACACAAGCAAACAAAAATGTCTGGAAATGGACATAAATCAAAATTAACAATTTAAAAAATGCGCGATAACTTTATAAATCCTCCAAATTACCAAATCATAAGAGAAATGTAGGCGTAGCTTGCCTGAATCTCGGAATACAATATATTAACAGTGGAGGCTAAAATGGGAATGTACAAATATATCAGGGATGCTTGGAAAAAGCCGAATGAAGGGCTTGGGCCCTTATGGCAGCAGAGACTTATTCTATGGCGAAAAGAGCCGGTAACTGTAAGAATTGAAAGGCCTACAAGGCTGGACAGGGCGCGTTCTTTGGGATACAAAGCAAAGCCAGGTTATGTTTTGATTAGGCAAAGAGTAAACAGGGGCGGAAGATTAAAGCCGCAGATAAGGCACCCTAGAAGGCCGAAAGCAATGAGCCGAAGGATTGACTTGACAATGAACTATCAGCAGGTTGCTGAAAACCGCGCCGTTGATAAATTTACTAATTGTGAAGTTCTGAACAGCTATTGGGTTGGGCAGGACGGGCTGCATTTCTGGTATGAAGTGATTTTAGTTGACCGCCACAACCCGTCAACAATGTCAGACTCCAGAATAAGCTGGATAATGGACCAGAGAGGGCGCTCAGAAAGAGGCCTTACAAGCGCAGGCAGGAGAGGCCGAGGATTGCTGCACAAAGGAAAAGGCGCAGAGAAATTAAGGCCGAGCCTAAGAGCGCATGACAGGCAGGGGAATTAAATTTTATTATTTATATTATTTTTTTCTCTGTTCTTATCTTATTTATGATTGATTCCACTTTGCATAATCATATATTCCATCCCTGCGGTTATAGCCTTAATACTTGCCTGTATGACTGATGGTGAAACGCCAGGCATGGTATAGGTTACCATTCCGTTGCCGTTAGTCATAATGTGCACTTCAGCTAAAACATCCTGTGAACTTCCTGCGCCATGAGTTCCTTTTACGCCATACCTAAAATCAAATTTGGGAAAGTCATAATGCTTTCGCAGAACTTCTTCCAGTGGCTTCATTGTGGCATCAACAAGGCCTGCACCGCTGGCTTCTATCGGATATTCAATATTATTAACAACAACCTTGATAATCGCTTTGTCTGTTACACGGCCGTCAATAGTGCTCTCAGTCAACTCTTCCGCTAAAATTCTGAATGGAGGTGCATAATCTCCCCTCTGCCTTTCAGCAACCAGTCTAAAAAATTCAGGATATTGGTCTAACTGATAGCCTTCATCCAACAGTTTCATTGATTTATTGAATACTCTTCCGACCCAGGGATCTTTTTTTGAAACGCCCAATATCTGCGCTACGTGGGCTCTGCCGGATTGCCGAGTGATTGGATAATGCTCCTGATTTCCAAACTCCTCAGGATCACGCCCGTTATAAGCCCCCTCCAATTTACCGTTGCCATCAGCATGCATCCCTCCTTTGTGGGTAAATGCATTTCTTCCGATAAAAGGAGTATTGCCCGGCAATCTTTGGCCAGTAAGCAAAAGATGAACAACTTCAGACACATTTTTCAAACGTGCCAAGTCAAATTCAAGCACATTAGCCTGATAAGGGGAACTTAATAATCCCAACATGTTCGCGCCGTTTATGTTTCCTGTTCTTTCTCCGTGGCCTAGGAATGAAGTTTGCACATGAGTTGCACCGGCAAGCATAGCCAGATAGTTATTCGCGTCTCCGACGCCATGGTCATTATGCCCATGAAATCCAACATGGGAGTTTCCTATTGCTCCGGATGCTGCATTAATCAAAGGACCAACGTGCTGAGGGAGTAATATTCCAGTTGTATCACAAAGCACAACACTTTTTGCTCCGGCATTTTTTGCGGTTCTTAATGTTTGTAAAAGATAATCTAAGTTTGGAGGAACATTTTTTTGGGGCTTGCCTAAAAAAGCGCCCGTTGCAAATTCTGCGTCGGCTATAACATATTTGCCTTGTTCTGCAAAAAATCTTATTGTATCGTCCAACATCCTTAAATTCTCTTCCAAACCGGCGCCTACAGTCGGCACCTGATAATCCCAAGATTTATAGACTATAACAACAACTGGCGTATTCACTTCCAAAAGATTTTTTATTGCAGGATTTCTGGCAAAATCGTCAACATTCGTATTTGGCGCTCTCGTTCTGCCAAATGCAGCTACTCTAGCATGCAAATCCATTTGAGCAGCCTCTTTTATAATTTCATCATGCATAGTGTGAGAACCGGCGAAACCCGCTTCAATAATATCAGCATATCCCAATCCATCTATAAGTTTGACTATTTTCAAAGCATCTTTAACACTGCCTATATTAACATCACGGCTTTGAGCGCCGTCTCTGAGTACTGTTTCCAAAACTTCCACTCCATTCAATGTCATTTTATTCCTCCGTCTTGTTTAATTTTGTAATCTAGAACGTAGCCTAAACTAATTTTGCTCAGGCCCGTCTAGAATCTTAAGGGCCTAAATAATTATGATAGCAATAATAGAAATGATGCTGGTGATAATTGCGTTACCGAAGTTTTTTGCTACCATAATCTTATAGTTCAAACATTTTATTTTTAAATGTTTCGAATTTTGAAACCAAAAACAAAAATTTATATACTTCTTCTACTAGAAAGTGGTTATGATAGAATTAGAATGCCGCTCGTGCGGATACAAGTTCAAGAGCGCCAAGATGGCTTCAAGGTGCCCATACTGCTCCAAAGAGGGCGCTGTCGGATTAATGAAATCGGCGCAGGACCTGCTCAACGAAACTTTGGGCGAAGCCGAGATAATGGACGAGGAAAGGGAAAAAAGAAAATCTTGATCCTAATAAGGGTTAAGCCTTCTCAGAAATTTATTTATTAAACTTTTGATTTTCCTTATCCAGCTTTTCCTGATGCTCCTCTTTCCTGCCCCTTATTTTTCTATAAACGCTTGCTATTGGCTTTCTTCCGTACCTTACGAGAAGAATTAAAAGTATGGAAACCAATACCAAAGGAGCCAGCCATGGTATGTTTGTTACAAATCCATTGCTGCCTACCAGATTGGCGCTGATTGAAGAAAGGCCTGCTGCAATCTTTTTATAGACTGGCCTGTTGTCGTGAATTAGCGCATTGTCCGCAAGAATTTTCTGCAGCGTGTTATTGCCGTGATTAAAATTCATTAAATTTTGTTCTGTATCGTTCAGTGCTTTTTTTATGGACTCTAAATCGGCCTTAAGTGGAACAAATATGTTATATAATCCTTCTGGCACTTCTTTCGACAGGTCAATCGACAAAACTTTTCCTGGATCTATACTTATTTTTTTTGTCACAAGGTACTTTTTCAACTCATTTTGGAGCACAAAGGTCAATTCATCGATGAACGGGACATTCCCCGTGTTTTCGAGGAATACGCTTTCGTTTTCATATTTTATCTGCATGTCCCTGACTGTCCCTATAGTTATAGAACCCTGCGACACTAGATTTTTGTAAGCTGCCGCTAGCCTGTAAACTCCTGGCTCCGCATACTGGCTAAACTCATATTCTAATTTTTCATTGCTGTCCACGAGTTTTTTGAAAACTTTGTTATTCTTCGGAGAAACCATTTCGAGCTCAAGCGAGTCATTTACCAAATCATCTGCATGGTCGTAAATTGATGAAGTGATTGCGGCTTTTGAGCCCGGCGCCAAAATATCTGAACCGGTTTCAACCTTGATGTAGCTTGGGACTGCGGTTATTTCAAGCTCGATTGAATTGCTTCCAGCATTTCCGTTTAAGTCGTAAGAATCAATTTTTATAGAGTGAAGCCCAGATTTTATGTTCTTGGGAACCGCGATATTAAAATTAAGCCTGCCATCGATTGCATCAACGGGGTAAACGCTGGACTCCAGAGTTATTTTTGTGGGGGCCTTGAGGACATTATTCCCATAAGCTTCATTGACAACAGCCGCAACCTGGATTGTGTCCCCGGGCAGCGCCGTTATTTTTGCATTGACTGGAAGCACTGTGAGCAGGCTTGTAACTCCAAAATAATTCGAATCCTGCTCTTCAACAATTGTGCCTTCAGTTGTTGTCAAAGCTCCGGTTACTGTGCAGTTGCCGAGCATTGAAGAGGTCACCGGAAGCTCTTCAACGCTGACAGCAGTCCGTGAATTTGACTCAAGGGTTATCGGCTTGGTGATGTACTGGAGACTGTAGCCTGAGCATAAAATGGTGAGCTTGAATAAGCCTTCGAAATTACTACTCTCCAACACAGAAGCAGATACCTTAATGCCGTTTCTGAGATTGTAAATGTTCTGGTCAGTTTGTATTGAGATGTCTGCCAGGGCAACTGGGATTAATAAAAGAAATATCGAGAATAGCAGATGGAACTTTTTCATAAGCTGATTCTCTGGCAACTGGTTTATATAATTTACTGTTTAAAAATAGGATATTATTTTTGATTTCGTAAAACTTTCTTAAAATGTTAAATTTTAGTCGTCAAATGGTGATTACAAACCGGAAACTGCGAAGAAAAGTTTAAATAAGATTAATGAAACTTTGGCATTGGTGATTTTTATGGAAGTCAGCAGGAGAGAATTCATTGATTTATCAACAAGGGCAGCAGGCGGGCTTGCAGGCTTGCTTGCAGGAGGAAGTGCGTTAAGTGCCTTCTCGCCTTTGGAGCAGGAAGTTCTTCCAGGCAGGAAAGTAATTGGAACATTCAACGACGGTTCTTTTGATTTAGGAGTTGTTGAGATGTACTCTAACGGGATGTTTCTAACTCAAAATGTAAGAATAACCGATGACTATAGTGCGGAAGTGCTTTATTTTATAAGGGATGGAAAAACAAAAGAGAGTGAATGGAGTGTGCGATGCGATTTGTACAAGAAAGGCACTCCAGCAGCTGTTAAAAGCATAATGGTGGAAGGTGCTGTGGAAGGTTCCGTGGAAAGCGGAAAATTAATAGTTTTAAATATGCCTAAGCTAGACCCAAAAAATCTTGAAGATATCTACATCGGAGGAGCGTATGCGCAAAGCGGTATGCAAAGCCTGGAAAAATCCAACCCAGCAAAAAGCTATCTGGATTACTTCAGATACCAGCTCGGGAATTTGATAAATGATAAATTAAAAATGGCTGACAAATTAAAGCCGATGCCTCAAGGGTACAATCCGTTAGCAAAATAAACGGAAATTGGTATCTCACAGCCTCAGTGTCTTATCAATCTCGTTTGCAACGTCTTTCAGGTCATCGAGCGCTCTTTTCAAATCTTTTTCGAGTTCCTCGATTAGTGCCTTAAGGTTATCAACTCTGAGAGTATAATTGTTTCCTTCGTGCAAAACCAATCCGGATTCCATCAGCCTATTTATGTGGTGTATTATCGTGCCTCTTGAAAGGTCAAGTTTTGCCGCAAGCTCGTCACTTGTAAGAGTCCGGTTTCCCTTTGCGCACTTCAATAATTCTATAAATACCCTGAAACAGCTTTTGTCTTTATCCCTTAAATTGAACAGTCCCAAAGAAGTGCCAAGCCACTGAAGCTCCTGATTCACATTAGTTTCAGATGGCCTTCTTATGTTTACTATGGTTATTCTCTGCCTAATAAATGCCATAGATTACCCTTTAATGGTCTTATATTTAAACTTTTGCCGAAAAGTTTATATACTGGTTGATATTACCTATTTCTCGTTGACTTAAAGTCAACAGAATTAAGGGTTAAAAATGGAAGTAAAAAAGGACGCAAAAAATGAAGAGCAGAAAAAAGAGCCTGCAAAGCACGAGAAACATAACGAAATTGAAAATCTCAGGAAAGAACTTGAGCAAAAAGGTAAATCAATCGAAGAGCTGACAGACACTTTGAAAAGGCTGCAGGCAGAGTTTGAGAATTACAGGAAAAGGGTTGACAAGGAAAAAACGGAATTTGCAAAATATGCCCATGCCGGAATCATCGCAAAAATTTTGCCAGCGCTTGACAGTTTCGAAATGGCATTAAAACATACAAATGAGCCGCAAAAATTCATCAGCGGAATGAAACTGATTTATGCCCAATTGCATTCGGCTCTTGAAGCGGACGGGCTGAGAACAATAAAAACTGACGGGGAAAAATTTGACCCTTACAGGCATGAGGTTTTGATGAAGGAAGAGTCCGACAAGCCCGAAGGAACAATTTTGGAAGAATTCCAAAAGGGATATATGCTAAATGACAGGGTGTTGAGGTTCAGCAAAGTAAAAATCTCGGCAGAGAATAAAAAAGTCAAAGAATAAAAACAAAATATTTATTTTAAAATTGAAAAACCAGATTTACAATAATAAAAAATAAATAAAAAAATTCAAAATCAGATGGGAGGAAAATAAAATGGGAAAAGAAAAAATTATAGGAATTGATTTAGGAACAAGCAACAGCGCAGCTGCTGTTTTGCAGGGAGGGAAGTCAACAATAATCCCAAGCGCAGAGGGAACAACAGCTTACGGAAAGGCATTTCCGAGCGTAGTCGCATTTACAAAAGACGGCCAGATTCTGGTCGGAGAGCCGGCAAGAAGGCAGGCTGTTTCAAATCCTGAAAATACAATAATGGCTGCCAAGAGAAAGATGGGCACCAGTTACAAGTACAATGTTAACGGCAAAGAATACACGCCGCAGCAGATTTCGGCATTCATTCTGCAGAAAATAAAAAAAGATGCGGAAGAATTTCTTGGCGACAAAGTCAATAAGGCAGTCATCACAGTTCCGGCTTATTTTGACGACAACCAAAGGCAGGCAACAAAAGATGCCGGAGAGATTGCAGGATTGGAAGTCATAAGAATAGTTAACGAGCCAACTGCGGCATCAATGGCTTATGGCGTTGACAAGCAGGATAAAGAGCTTAAAATTCTGGTTTTTGATTTAGGCGGAGGAACTCTGGACGTTACAATTATGGAATTTGGCGGCGGAGTTTTCCAGGTTCTATCTACATCAGGGGATACACAACTTGGTGGGACAGATATGGACCAAACTCTAGTTGATTACCTGGCTTCTGAGTTCAAGAAAACAGAAGGAATAGATTTGAAAAATGACAAGACAGCTATGCAGAGATTAAGGGAAGCTGCGGAAAAAGCAAAGATTGAGCTGTCAACTGTTTTTGAAACAGACATAAATCTGCCGTTCATAACGGCAACAAGCGACGGGCCGAAGCATCTGACCCTGAAGCTGACAAGAGCAAAGCTGGAAAGCCTGATTGACCCGATAATAAGGAGATGCAAGCATCCGCTAGAGCAGGCAATCAAGGACTGCAAGCTGTCTGCAAACAAAATTGACAAGATTATATTGGTCGGCGGCCCGACAAGAATGCCGATTGTAAGAAAGTTTGTTGAAGATTACGTCGGCAAGCCTGCTGAAAGAGGCGTCGATCCAATGGAATGTGTTGCGATGGGCGCAGCAGTCCAGGCAGGAGTTCTTGCAGGGGAAGTAAAAGACATATTATTGCTTGATGTAACTCCATTAAGCCTGGGAATTGAAACCCTGGGAGGAGTATTCACAAAATTGATTGAAAGAAACACAACTGTCCCTACAAAAAAACAGCAGGTTTTCAGCACAGCAGCAGACAACCAGACAGCTGTTACCATCAGAGTAGGGCAGGGCGAAAGGTCAATGTTCAGCGATAATAAAGTGCTTGGCCAGTTTGATTTGGTAGGAATACCTCCGGCGCCAAGGGGAATCCCACAGATTGAAGTCACTTTTGACATTGATGCAAACGGAATCCTGCACGTAAATGCAAAAGATTTAGGAACCGGAAAAGAGCAAAGCATCAAGATAACCGCCGCCCAGAAGCTGAGCGACGAAGAAATCGAGAAAATGAAGAAGCAGGCTGAAGAATTTGCCGAAGTTGACAAGAAAAAGAAAGAAGAAATTGAAACAATCAACGAGGCAGATACGCTAGCTTACACGACCGAAAGGATGTTCAAGGAGCTGGAAGGAAAAGTGCCTTCAAAGGAGATTGAGGAAATCAAGGGCAAGATTATTGAGTTAAAAGAATTGCTGAAGCCGGCAGAAAAAGATATCACTTCAATTAAGAATAAAATGGTTGAGATAAATGAAATGGTGCAGAAGATGTCAACTGAATTATACCAAAAGGCAGGGCAGCAGTACCAGCAGTCGCATCCTCAGGGCGAAGGGCAAACGCACGCAGGAAGCGGAAGTCCGCCTCCAAACGATGACAATGTAGTCGATGCAGATTACGAAGTCAAAGGCGAAGAGAAGAAAAAGAAGAAATAAATTTTATTTTAGATTTTTATGAAAGAGGTAAAAATAGGCGTTATAAAAAGAGTTATTTTTACTATTTTATCAATTTTATTAATTAGTATTTTCTTACACTTTCAAATTAAAAATCGTTTTCAGCTTGATGATCAACAGTTTTTTTGGACACTTAGTTCCTTAGTTCAAAGCTTTGCAAGTTTAGTTGGAATCGTTATTGTTTTTATTGTATTTAAGTTTCAATATCTTGCCGATAAAAGAAAAGAATTATTAAATTCTATGATAGAATACAATAGATTATTAAGTTCTCAATTGGGATTTGAAGAGAATATTGAAATATACAGCGACAAAAATATCCTAGAATATTGTGAAGAGCTTGAGAAAAAAATTAACCAAGTTGGACAAAAACTTGGCGAAGCAGCAATACTAAACAACTTAATATTTCGTATTAGGCTTATTTTAAAAACTAAAGAAAATTTTAAAGAAAAGTTTATATTTCCATTTGCAATTTCTTGTGGTACGATTTTAGTAAGCATTATGGGTCTTACTTTTGAACCTATAATAAGATATTATAATGCCTTGTGGGCTTTTATTATTTTTTGTTTTACGTTAGCCTCTTGGTCATTATTTGAAATAGTGGGATTTATAAGAAATATTATGGAAGAATAAAATGGTCATGAAAATACCCACAAAAGAGGAATGCTTAAAGATATTGAAAGATAATAAAGTTCCAGATAATATTATTGCCCATACAAAGAAAGTTTGTGAGTTCTCATTAAAAGTTTGTGGTGTTCTCGAAGAAAGAGGAATTAAAGTTAATAAAAATTTAGTTACAGCTGCGGCCTTATTGCATGATATAAAAAAGCTCAAGCCCGGGGATCATGAGATTGAAGGCGCCGAATATGTTGAGTCTTTGGGCTATCCCGAAGTTGGCGTTTTGATTAAGAAGCATGGGTTAAAGTATTCTTTTAATGATGAATTCATCCCAAAAACATGGGAGGAAAAAATTATTTTTTATTCAGACAAAAGGGTTAAGAACGATAAAATAGTAACAGTTGATGAGAGATTTGAATATATAAAGCAAACATATAAAAGAGAGGATGTTGAAAAAGAAATAAGATTTACCAAGGAGATTGGGAAAGAACTATTGGGAAATAAAATGTTATGATAACCAAACACACTCCCTTAAAAGAAGTATTGGAATTGGCAGCGCCGTGCCAGTGCAATTCATGCAACCATGGCTGTAAATTTGGCTCAGGCGCCCTAGCGGGAGACGATGCAAAGAATATATCGAAATTTTTAAAAATTTCAGAAGAAGAATTAAAAAATAATTTTTTGGAAGAAAAAGAGTTATTCAACAAAAAAGTTTTAAAGCCGAGGCTGGAAAGAGAAAAAAATAAAATTCACGGAAAATGTGTTTTTTATGATGATAAAAAAGGATGCAAAATCCATGAAGCAAAACCTCTGGAATGCAAAACATCTATACAATGCAAAGATTATGGGGAAGACTTAAGCGCCTGGTTTATGGTCAATCATATCATTGATGCAAATGACGCGGAAAGCGTAAGGCAGTATGCGCAATACATAAAAAGCGGAGGCAAAGTCATTCCAGGAGCTGAGTTGGAAAATTTAGTTCCGGATAAAAATAAGTTAAAGAAAATATTAAGCTATGAGATACTAAAATAAGTTTAATTTAAAATCGTGGGCGAAAATTGAGCCCATTGAAAATAATTAATAAAAAATTTAAGAAAAACTCAAAATTTAAATCAAAAATGGCAAAAGAAAAAGACTATTACAAGATTTTAGGCGTGGGAAAAAATGCAACCAAGGCAGAGATAAAAGACGCTTACAAAAATCTTGCAAAGAAATACCATCCTGACCTTAATAAGGCCACAGATGCAACCGAAAAATTCAAGGAAATAAATGAAGCTGCGGCAGTTCTCGGCGACGAACAGAAAAGGGCGCAGTACGACCAATACGGAAGTGCGGGCCCGCAATTCCAGGGAGGCGGGGCAGGCTTTGAGGGCTTTGACTTCTCGGATGTCATGTCCGATGCCGGGGGATTTGATTTTGAAAGCATTTTCGAAAATGTGTTTGGAGGCGGGGGAAGGAGCAGGCGGCGCCAAAGAGGCTCCGACTTAAGGTATGATATGGAAATTGAGCTGGAAGACGCCGCTTTTGGAGCAGCAAAAACTATCAGTATTCCCAGGGAGGAAGAATGCCCAAAATGCCATGGAACCGGAGCTGAAAATCCTGATGATGCGGTAAAATGCCCGGACTGCGGAGGCAGGGGAACGGCAACAAGAACGCAAAGAACGCCTTTTGGGATGTTCCAGACAACATCTACATGCGGGCGCTGCAGGGGCCAGGGAAAAATAATAAAAACCCACTGCGCTGAGTGCGGCGGAAGGGGAACCGTCCATAAAACAAGAAAGATAGAAATAAAAATTCCGGAAGGCGCTGCCGACGGGACTAACTTAAGAATTTCAGGGGAAGGCGAAGCTGGGGGAAGAGGCGCCGCAACAGGTGATTTGTATGTGGTAATCAGCGTGAAGCCACACAAGATATTTGAAAGAAACGGAAATGATATTTATGTAAAAACATATGTTCCGTTCACGACCGCATCTTTAGGGGGGGAAATAGAAGTTCCTACTTTAAAAGGCAAAGCAAGCCTTAAAATCCCCGCAGGAACGCAAAGCAATACTGTCTTCAGGATGAGGAACCAGGGAATTCCTGACCTGCACGGCCGCCATACCGGGGATGAAAACGTTGAAGTGGTAATCTCAGTTCCTGAAAAATTAACCAAGAAGCAAAAAAAGCTGCTTGAAGATTTTGAGAAGGAAGGCAAAAGCGATAAGAAAGGATTTTTCGGAAATTTTGTTTTCTGAAGTTAGAAATTTTAATAATGCCGGACGGCTCTAGCTCCCGGTAAAGCAGTTCCGCCTGCAGCTGAGTGCACACCATTGTACTCACTCGAAATTTTTACGACCATTTTTTCAAAAGTTGTTTTTGGTATACTATAAAGCCTATTGGGGGCTGCATAGGGAACATAATCAACATGAGCGCCGCCATTTAATGATGATTGCGTCATCACCTTAACTTTAAGCAGTTCTTCCCTGCCTAAAACTTTAAGATCAAGCACTTGTCCCCTCCGAAACTCTGGTTTTTGTCCGTCTTCCGGCCAAATATAATCATCCGCGACAGCTAATGATGTTTCAACTCCAGATAGGGTATACCTCCATCCCGGATGTGCTACCTTGTAGCCCGGCCGCTTATATCTGATTTTATCAACAATATCACCAGTAGATCTATTCTTCATCCCCGGCTCTAAAATGGGCTCTGGGAGGGGGGTGCCTTCGGGCATTTCATAAACCGGTACAGGCATGTGTTGTCTGCGAATAGTCTCACCTACAGCCCGATAATCATCATTATTTTAAAATTTTTTGCTTGTTACGGGCTTCTTACTCTTTTTATCCCATTTATTTTCAATATATGGGAATAAACTTCTTCTGGCACTAATTTTTTCCAATTCTTGTTTTTGATTATTGCATCTCTTACCTTTGTGCTGCTCAAGCCTTTCACTAATTTTATTTTAACAGCTTTTATCTTATGCTTTTTAAAGCATCTTATAGCCCATTCGTTTCCTGAATAAGCAACATCGAATTTCGGCAGCTTCCTGATAATATAATCCGCCCATTTGTAATCATCATACAAATCCGGAACCGGATAAATTTTGAAATTTTTAATTTTATTATTCTTCAGCGTTTTTGAAATCATATTCTTCCTTTCATCATAAGAAAAAGGGTTCTGTGGAGTATTTTTCTCCTGCGAGCTTCCTATCCCGATGACTATTTCGTCGGCTTTTTTTAGGATATCCCTTACGTCAGCCAGGTGCGCATTGTGGAACGGCTGGAATCTTCCGATGAAAAGGGCGCGGTTCATAAAAAGAAAAAGAATTAAGGAAGTTTATAAAGTTTTAGGAGTATCTGCAATTCCAGATTGGGATAATTTTGCTATATCTGCAACAGTTAAATACAATGATTCTGGAATATAAAATTGAGGGGATGGTTCGGAAACAAAAACAATAGGCTGCAGTGGCAGTGATTTTCTACCATCTATGCGGACTCTTTCCGAAGAAATTCCTAAAGCAACAGCCAAGTCCCTGGCATTCAGGTCAACGCATCCGCCTCCATTTGGATGTGTGTGCTCCCCATAAGCCACTATTCCCAAAGTGTCCGGATTATAGAACATAACAACATCATCTTTGCGGGCTTGGCGTAAATTAGCGGAAATATCGATAGTCCTTATATCACCTGGCTTAACAGAGGGAGTAAAATAAAAAAATTTATCTCCAAATGTTTGTCTCGCCTGTGCAACCAAATCCCTGTAAATTCCCCTATAGGGATTCAAATTATCTCCCAACGCCAGCTGATCCACGGTTAAATGAGTTCCATTAACAAGAGCAAGAAACCTGCTTTTGTCAGCCGCAACAGATGATATTGAATCAAGCCATAATTCCCGAATCCTTTCTATGTTTCTGGCAGAATTCTCATCAACCATGAATTGGCTTATTACCCTGCTAATGCTATAGCCAGGATGCACCAATAAATCTAAACTGGATATTTCTGTGACCATACTAAGAATTTAGGCTATATTTATTTAAAATCTCGTGAAAGAATTATTCTAATGGGAATAAAATTTAAGAAAATTATTATCACGTTGGGAATCAAGATTGCATTGTTTTAATTAATTAAGAAGTATTAATGTGAAAGCTCATTTAATGCTTTGTAGCTTTCCGGTTTTACAATCGGAATTTCTTCTCTTGGGATTCTTGCCCTTAGTGTGTAAGACCCAAAATTAATATAAAAATCCCCACCAACTAAAGGAACATCCTGGCCTGGCTCAAACACTCCCTGTGCTTTAAGGCCATGTCTGGATACAAGTTTTACGGCATCCCTTAAGGCCATTTCGTGAACAACAACTATTTCATTTTGGGATAATCTCCCGACGCCCAGCTCGCTTGCCAAAGACCCTATGTTCACTGCATTTGCCATGGATCATCTTAATGTGTATTTGTTTAAATAATCTTTTGATAAGTTTATTCTAATGAGAATATTTATTCTTTAAACTATTCTTTTTCCAGACCTTTAAAAATACCTTACAGGAATCCCAATTACCGGCGGCATCTTCCTCTTGTGCTCATTTAATTTAATTCTTTCAAAAATATTTCCAACAAGAGTTTTATCAAATCCTTTTTTGATAATTTCATCTGCATTCAATTTTTCCTCAAAATGCAGCTTTAATATTTTGTCAAGAACATCATAGGCCGCTCCAAGCTCTGAATCGGCAGTTTTTCCTTCCATCAGTTCGGGGCTTGGCTTTTTGCTTGTTATGGATTCAGGCACTTTCAGGAACTTCCCAAATTCAATCAAGTCAGTCTTCCACAATTCCCCGATGGGCTCTATGTCAGCAGCGCTGTCGCCAAATTTTGTTGCGTAGCCGAGCATCGTCTCCGACTTGTCTGAAGTGCCTATAACCAAAGCGTTTTCCACATTCGCGTAATAATAGAGAATCATCATTCTTGCCCTTGCCTTTGAATTTGCAAGCGGAATTTCGCTCTTGCAGCTGAATTTCTTATTTAATCCCTTAAAGAAATCAGTGACTTGGTGAATCTCGATTGTAATGGCCTGTATTTTTAACCTCTTTGCGACTTCATGCGCGTCATCATGGCTCTGCTTTGAAGTGGTATACTCGGGCATGAAAAGCGCTGTCACGTTTTCATTTCCAAGCGCTTCAACAGTCAAATACGCCGCGACAGTGCTGTCAATGCCCCCGCTTAATCCTATTACTGCCTTTTGGAAATTGTTTTTCTTAAAGTAATCCTGGATTCCTAATACAATTATGCTTTTTATTTTTTGATAATCCATGTTCCTGCAGAATTAGCTAAAGTATAAAAAGGTTTTTAGATAAAAAATTAGTGATATTGAGTTCCTCGCGGATTTTTGGGCACCAAGCCGATGCACTTTACTGCATCTTTTATTTCCTTATCTGAAACTCTAGGAGGGGGTAAAGAAAATCCATCAGGCGGCAAATAATCTCCCCCTCTTGCTGAAACTCCATCGGGCTGTGAGTCTCCTTCTCCGCTAATTCCTGTATTCTCCGTAGGTTTTTCTCGCGTAATAAACGCGACAATAGTTCCTCTTTTGCCATCTGGAAAACTTTGCAAAATTATTTCCAAACCCTCGGCAAGTGCGACACATGCACCGTGCCTGTTGGTATAAACAGAGTCAACTGGAATTTCTGATGATTCTAGCATAGCCTTTAAATAATCCGGAGTAAGGTCAGGGTTTACCATCTGGCCGTGCCTTGGCTTTAATACAATTCTTTTTGTTGTCATTTTGCTATGGCAACATTATTTATTTAAAAATGTTTTTAAAGGAAATGAATAATTTTTATTATTATGATTAAATGTGTAATATTTGACTTAGGCAGGGTTGTGATTAATGTAAACCAGGAGCTAATGTTTGGGGAATTTTCCGGAAACAGCGGCAAACCAATAAATGAGATAAAAAAAATTTATGGAAATTCCGCGGACAGGAAAAAATTTGAAAGAGGAAAAATAACTTCAGCCGAATTTTATAATTCTATGAAAAAAGATATGAATTTAAAAATGGATTTCAATGAATTCAAGAAAGCATACACAGGCATGTTCTCACACAACAGAGATATAGAAAAATTAATTTCAAAACTGAAGAAAAAGTACAGATTAGTCTTATTGTCCAATACAGACGAATTGCATTACAATTTTATAAAAAAGGAGTTTCCGGTTTTGAATAATTTTGATGATTACGTTTTGTCTTACAAAGTTGGAATGAGAAAGCCTAATCCCTTGATTTTTATTGAAGCAATAAAAAAATCAAAAACAATGCCTTGGAACTGCATTTATTTTGATGATATTTTGGAATTTGTCTGGATGGCAAGGATGATGGGAATTAAGCCATTCCAGTACAAATATGGCATGGATATTAATAAAGCCCTAAAGAAACCTTTATAAATCGCCCAATTATCCAAAATTCATGGATGTAGCAATTCTTTATTCAGGTGGAAAAGATTCAACTTTTGCTATTCAGCATGCTATTGACAAAGGATGGAACATAAAATACCTGATTTCGGTAAAGCCGACAAGAAAAGACTGCTTTTTGTTTCACTATGCAACCGTTGAGCAGACAAAAGAATTCGCAAAACAGCTCAATATTCCCCATTTCTATGTTTCATGCAGGGTAGCTGATCCAATAAAGGAATCCGACATTGTAAAGAAAGTCGTTGAAAGCAATCAAAAGAAAATGAAAGTTGACGCTGTTGTTCTTGGCGGCACGGGCCTGCAGGAAACGCAGCTTAAAAGCATACAAAACGCTTTAAGGCCGTTCAGCATCGATGTTTTCGCTTCACATGCCGGAGAAGACCACGATGTGGTTATGGAGCAAATGCTAACTAAAGGATATGAAATAATGGTGACCCAGATTGCTTCCGACGGGCTAAAGGAGTGGCTGGGAAAAAATATAACAAAAGATAATTTTCCTCAATTAAAAAAAGATTCAATAAAATACGGATTTCACATCGGGTTTGAAGGAGGATATGCAGACACTTTGGTCACAAACTGCCCGCTGTTTGAAAAGCAGATGGTTGTTGAGGAAATGTCAGTTTTCTTTGAAGACAATTACTGCGGGCATGTTGTTATTGACAAGTACCATATGCAGAAAAAAGACAGCGTTGCAGTGAAGGAAATCTTAAATTAAATTTCCTGCTATTTTTTAAGGTAGAACATCATATTTCTGAGTTAATTTTATTCTTCCTCAAGCATCTTTTCCAGCGCAAGATGGCCTGGGCCGTTCACAAGAACAAACAACAGCGCAAATATCAGCAGCAAAACGAACTCGTACCCGTTGTTGCCGACCAAAAATCCGCCCTTCAAATGCACCTTGAAAAATATGTAAATCATTTCCAGCATCAAAACGAATGCTGACCATCTTGTGAATACTCCAACTAACAGCAGCATTCCGGCAACAACTTCAACAATACCAAAAATATACGCTGAAGGCTGGGCAAACGGAATTCCGACCTGGGCAAAATATGAAATCGAGCCGGCCAGATTTGCGGGCACGAGCAGCCTCAATGCGCCATGGTAAGCAAAAAGCCCCCCAAGAAATACTCTCAACAATGTCAATGACCAAAATCTTAAATTATAAAGCAGGGTCATATCTCTCTGCCCCATATCCGCCCAAACGCTTGTTTCTGCCATTTTGATTAGTGTAAAATCTTACTGCCCTCTAGCCATTCTTGACTGGCTTACATCGCCGTTCTTGTCAAGGTAATACAAATACCCTTCCTTTCTTTTTATTCCGAGCTTTGCAATCAATTCGTGCTTTTTGCTTGTTTTCTGGCCTCTTCGCGCCATCTTGACTCTTGCAACATCTCCGCCTTTATCAACAAAATAAAGGTAACCCTCTTCTCTGGTTATACCCAAAGTGGATATAACACCATTTCCTTCAAAATCCCTGACTTTAGCGCTTTTTCGCGATTTTCTTCTTGGGCTTTTTTTGCCCTCAGCCTCTTCTTCATCGGAGCCAAACACGATTCTATCAAGCGACAAGCTTCCGGGACCGTTCAATAATATAACCAAAAGCGCAATGATAAGCGCGGCAACAAACTCGAAGCCGCCATTAACAATCAAAAATCCGTTCTTGAGGTGAACTTTAAAAAGCGCGACAAGCATATTGATTATCAGCACCATTGAAGCCCACTTTGCAAGGAAACCGGCTATCAGGAATATCCCGCCCACAAATTCAGCAATTGAAACAACCAGTGCAAGCAGTGCGCCAGTTAAGGGAGAAACTCCGAAAATACTTGTCATAAATCCGGCAGTCATTTTAAAGCCGCCCGGAACAAAAAGCTTCATATAGCCATGGTATGCAAAAATAAATCCAAGGGCAATCCTGAGTAGTGTCAGCGACCACTGCCTGAACCTGTAGATGTTAGCCATAACCAATCACAACGAAAATCAACAGTGAGGCTATTGTCGAAATAATGCAGTAATGGCACCATTTCCTCAATACAAATTTCTGAATATAAGCCAGGTAAAGCGAAAATAACACTGAAGCCGAGCTTATCCCCACTAGAGAATAGTAAACGATAACTTCTTTAAATAGATTTCTATTTGAAATTAATCCTAGGGCGTAAACAAAAATCAAAAGATAATATCCCATTCCGGGAATTGTGTTTTCAATTCCAAATGTTTTCCCGTACTTGCTTTTGATGACATCGTCGCAGTTCCCTCCGATTGGGCAGAATAACGGCTTGTTGAATTTCTTGGAGTAATACATGTAAGCAGATACAGCAAAACCGATTAAGGATAAAATAATCAAATAAGTTTGTTTCATTTTCGCATCTTCGAGCTTTTATACAAATGAGGCATGTAAGAGCTGATTCTTACGACATCTGCCTTGATATTTCTTTTTTTCAGCTCGTCTTCCAGCTCCTGCTTTAAAACTTTCTGGTCATAGCCCAGGCAAATAACACTTGGATTTATTTCTTCGACAATATTAAAGATGCTTCCGGTTTTTCCAAGAACCGCCTGATTGACAATTTCCAAGCTTCTTACTGCTTCCAATCTTTCTTTTTCACTATGCGACGGCTTTTTGCCCTTCATTCTTTCTGATGTTTCATCTCTTGCAACGACAACAATTAGTTTGTCTCCAAACTTTTTCGCTTCTGAAAGAAAATACAGATGCCCGGGGTGGATAATGTCAAAAGTTCCGGCGCACATGACGAGTTTCATAAGAGAAGAAAAAAATAAGAAATATAAAAATGTTCTTACAAATGTTATGGCCGCCTGTAAGCATGAGCCGGATTTAAAAAACCTTATGGTAATCTCCGCCGTGGTGGACAAAACAAGGCCTATTTGCCTTAGTTAAGGACTCATCAAATTCCATTAGGACCATCGACTGCATTGCCCTGCAGTGCTGTGATTTGCTTATCCAGCAGAGCATCTAATTCTCCCCCACTAAGCAATCTGCCTTCTTTGCCGCGCCTGAGATTTCTTGGCGCTGCTACAGCAAAGCCTACAGGAGTCCCCATAAAAAAACAGGAACTGCGCTTACAATAACATGTCTTTTCGTGGAATGAGTTTCGTATGCCATAGCACTGACCCTACTGTTATTCTTTGATAATTAACAAATCTTAAAATTACTTAAACATCAAAATACAATTGATATTCCCACGGATGCGGCCTTAGCCTGACCGGGTCGATTTCTTTTGTTCTTTTGTAATCTATCCATGTTTCAATCAAGTCGCCGGTAAAAACATCACCTTCAAGCAGGAACTTGTGGTCGCTCTCAAGGGCATCAATTGACTCTTTCAGAGAGCCCGGAACGCTTTTAATTTTTGCAAGAGCATCCTTCCCCATATGGTAGATATCGCCATCAGTAGGCTCTCCCGGATCAATTTTTCTTTTTATGCCGTCAATGCCAGCCATTGCGATTGCAGCAAAGCAAAGATAAACATTCGCCGAAGGGTCAGGAGTCCTGAATTCAACTCTCACAGCTTTGTCATTTTTAGAGTAAGTCGGGATTCTTATTGCGGCGCTCCTGTTTCTCTTTGAGTAGGCAAGATTCACGGGCGCTTCAAATCCCGGAACCAATCTTTTGTAAGAATTTGTAGTCGGCGCAATTAATCCGCAAAGCGCAGGAGCGTGCTCAAGCAGTCCTCCGATGTAATATCGCGCAGTGTCACTCAATAACGCATATCCCTCCTTGTCGTAGAATAAATTTTTACCGCCTTTCCAGAAGCTGACATGAGTGTGCATCCCGCTTCCATTGTCATTAAACAGGGGCTTTGGCATGAATGTTGCAGTCTTGCCGTGCTTTCTTGCAACATTTTTTATTATGTACTTGTACATCTGAACCTGGTCTGCCATTCTGAGCATTGGAGCATAGCTTAGGTCTATCTCGCACTGCCCTGCCGTGGCAACCTCGTGATGATGGCATTCAACTCCAATTCCCGAACGAATAAGCGTTTCAACAATCTCGTTCCTGATGTTCTGCAGTGAATCAGTCGGTGCAACTGGAAAATATCCCTCTTTGTATCTCGGCTTGTATCCCAAATTGGGGCTATCCTTGTTTTCTGCGCCGCTGTTCCATGCCCCCTCGCTGGAATCGAGATAGTAATATCCAAAATTTTCCTTTTGGTCATATCTTACACTGTCAAAGATAAAAAACTCAAGCTCAGGCCCATAATAAGCAGTGTCTGCAATCCCGCTCTCTTTCAGATAGTTCTCTGCCTTTATCGCAACATATCTCGGGTCCCTTGAAAACATTTCCCCGGTCTCAGGCTCCCTGATGCTTCCTATCAGGCTCACCGTTGAATCGGAAAATGGGTCCGAGAATCCGGTTTTCAAGTCCGGCATCAAAAGCATATCACTTTCATCAATATTCTTGAATCCCCTTATAGAGCTTCCATCAAAACCAAAGCCGTTTGTGATGGAATTCTCGCTCAATTCGGTTATCGGAACAGTAAAATGCTGCCACATTCCCGGCATGTCGGTGAACTTCAAGTCCACAAATTTCACCCTTTCCAAATCTCTTCTCAGTGACTCGACAAAATCAGTTTTCAAACTCCTGCCCGGCTCTTTCTTAATAACTTCCAAAATTTCAGTCGAACTCATGTTATTGCACCCCGCTCTCGAATCAATATCTAAACTTATTTCAAGAACAATAGGGTTAAATGAACTTGGTGGAGATTTATATATTTTACCATAGTTTATTTAAACAAAAATTAATAAAAAAAGAAAAAATTTAAATATTTGTTTAGAATAATCATAAAAAACAGCACATAACTAAACAAATGGCACCTGACGAAACAGACAAAAAAATTCTGAATGTGATAATTGAGAACTCAAGGCTTTCCCTCAGGCAGATTGCCAAGAAAGTCGGCGTTTCAGTCGCTACTGTGATGCACCACCTCCAAAATTTGGAAAAAGAAAAAATTATACGAAATTACACTTCCCAGATAGACTACGAAAAAATAGGCTATGATATTGAGGTCCTCATTGAAATAAGAATCTCAAAAGGGAGGCTGCTGGATGTCGAGAAGAAAATTGCAGTCCACCCGAATGTCTTCGCAGTTTATGACATAACCGGCTCTTTTGATGCGGCAATTCTCGCGCGTTTTGAGACGAGAAGAAAAATGGACAATTTCCTCAAGAAAATTCAGACTTATGAATTTGTGGAAAGGACAGAAACAAAATTAATTCTGAAGACAATTAAGGAAGGGAATATTTTGATAGAATGATTATTCAATCAAGACAGCGCACGCAATCACGGTCGTCCACAAGCCGTCTTTGTTTCCTTCCGCAGACTGGGTTATTTCCCGCGTCTTGAATATATGCCCGCTGGATTTGTATAATTCCTCTCTTTCTTCCCACGCCAGATCAGCATCAAATTCAATTCCTAAAGTCGTGGCGAGCATTGTTGCCGCAAGGTCTTCAGCATATTCTCCCGCTTTTTTTGCAGTCTCGCCGTGCGAATGGTGCTCCGACAGATAGCCGTAGGTATTTGAATCGCTCGGAATCGCAACTCCGACCGAGGAAGCAATCAGCCTGTTGGGCTCATCTGTCTCGCTTCTCGCCATCACAACAAAGACAATCTGCCCGGGCTTCAAATCAACAAGCCCGTCTTCCTTGCCTACCAGCTTGCAGTTCGGAGGCAGAATGCTCGACACATAAACAAGATTATATTTTTCTATGCCGGCATCCCTCAACGCAGCCTCAAAGGAAGCAAGCCTGTCCTTGTGTATGCCGACTCCCTTGCTGAAAAACATCTTGGTGGGTACCATTGAAAAAATTAAATAGCGCAGGAATATAAATAGTTTTCTAAATGTTGTTTTAAGAAAATTTATTTACAGTTATATCCATACAACTTCCAGGGCATGTAAACAGCAAGATTAGTCAATCCTCATTTTTCTTCTTCTGCGTGGGCTGGAGGTAATATTAAGGGGAGAAATAAGAGTATAGAAAGTGGTTTTGTTTTTGGTATAGAAAGAACCTCCTATAATTTTCACTTGAATCTAATCCTTAATCTTTTCCGCAATCGTTTTTCTTAAATTATGCGTGTTAGCCCACATTGCATAGCCAAGCCAGCCTTGCATTCCATTTATGAAGTCATCATAGTTTAAATCCCCAACTGCTAATTCAATGCTTCTATGATGTAATTTTCTCTTAAATCTCCTAATATTGCTTTTCTTGAGAAGCTTATGATAATAGAAAACATTGAAGCCTAAAAAGTTAATCCCTTTATAGAGCGGGATTATTTTGGATTTATTTGGGTGCAATTCTAATTTCAAATTATTGAGATATTTGTTAATTTTATCTTTATATTCAATTAAAACTTCTTTTGAATTATGCAGAATAACAAAATCGTCAACATACCTCATATAATATTTAGCTTTGAGTTTGTGTTTTACAAAATAATCCAAGTCATTAAGATAAAGATTTGCAAAGAATTGGCTGGTAAGATTGCCAAGCGGCATGCCCTTACCTTCAAACTGAAAATAGTATTGATTAAGAATTTGCTTGATTAGCCCGATAACATTTTCGTCCTTGATGGTCCTATTTATTATTTTTATTAAAATCGCATGGTCAATCGTGTCAAAATAATGTTTGATGTCGGCTTTGAGAACATAGCCGATAACCATATTTTCATAATTTGTATTGTTTAATTGTGAGCCATTGATTGAGATTTTTCTCTTGAAATAGTCAAATCTTTTTATAGCGCTATGAACACCTTTTCCTTTTCTGTTTGCATAAGAATCGTAAATAAAAGTTTTTTCAAATATTGGTTCAATTATATTGCACAAAGCATGATGCACTAATCGGTCTCGAAATGCAGAAGCGTGTATTATTCTTGTCTTAGGGTCTCTTATGGTGAATCTCTTTAGCGGTTTTGGCGCATAGGTACAATTTTCCAATCCATTCCTTAAAGAAGTCAAATTTTCTTTTAATTTGGATTCGAATTCAATAACATAATGTTTCGAGGATTTTCTTTTTTTCGCTTTCTTGAATGCCTTTTCAAGATTTTCATAAGAAATTAATTGAGAATAAAGATTGTTGTAAGTCTTCATCTTTAAGTCCTAGCATGCTTGGGTTATTCGACCAGCCTCGGTCTCGTTTTGTATAATGCTAAACATTTTGGCTCAGCACAAAATTTCGAGTTAGGCAGGTTATCGTTATTGGCGTTGAGATTCAAGTCCCTGTTCCGATAGACCCTCCTCAAACAAGGTAGCTTGCCAATTAATCAACACCGCAGCTTTAGCATTCACTCAGGCTTTCCCAAGGCTCTTCATTGCTACCAGCTATTGCCGTTGAATTTTATGACCCTTGCGGGTGCTATGGACAAGCGTGTAGCCCAAGCTAGATTATTTCATCAGTTTATTTGGGAATAAACCTCTTTAAGCTGCTAAGACAATTTTATTTTAAAGAACAAGGTTAAATAATTATCTATTGCTTTCTCATCATTCGCATGGCTTCATCAAAGCGAGCGTCTACATCTGCTGATTGCCTATCTCTTTCAGCCCTTATTTCAGTTAAGCGCGCCTCCAAATTTTGCGGGGCTGCGCCCTTCACAAAACTTACCCGACCAGCCTCGACCGAGTAAGGCAGGTTAACGTCATTGGCGAAGAGATACAAGTCCCTGTCCCGATAGACCCACCTCAAACCATCTTGGGCTGTGTATAAAGTCCTATTGCCTTCTCCAACTTCACTTGGGAAACCAGTAACGACAAGCCTAGGGTCATCAGGCTTAAATTGTCCGCCTTTTCTCAATGATGGCTCGTGATAAGCAATTCCGAGGTCATCTATCATGGCTTTAGTATCCAAATCAAGCCTTAATCCGCCAGGAAATTTATTATCTGGCACAGCCACAAGGTAAGGAAATACCATCGGAAATTCTATATTTACTCCTGCTTCTCTTGCTTGAGCCACCAGATGCTTGGCTAATTGGCTGTTTGGGTCTTTTAAACTATGCACAACAGCTCCCAAATCCTCATAAGTAGAAGTTGCATCCGGCAAAATACCATATCGCAAAGCTTTTTCGGAAAGAGCTGGCGTCAAATGCCTTATATTTTCATTTGTCAATTCTCTTACTATTGGAATTACAGCAGATTTAATGTAAATATTTGAACCTTGGATAGGCGCTCCTTCTTCCGATGGAACTGTTACCCTCAATAAATGATTATCCCCATATTTTTCTCTCATTAATTTGAGAACATCCCTGCCACGCTCATTATTAGAAAATTGAAATACTTCAGGAAATAGTTTCCTGTCTTCTGGCGAGATTAGCAGTCTGCCCTGATCTTGATAACTTTTTTGTGTTGCTACAGTTGGCATTTTTATCGTATTCATGGGATATATGATGGATATTTAAATCTTTCGGTTTTGTATCTATTATTTAGTAGTGATAACATAAGCCAAATTAATAACACTTCCCGTCCCAAGCTTGTGTTACAGCTTCCAAGTGCCTTAATCGAAGTTGTCCCCTAGGATTAAATCCTTGCGGAATAATTTTAGGCAATGAAAAACTCTCGTACAGAATTTACTTCTTGTTTTCTTTCTTTCCCTTAAAATCCAATGAAGCAGAGTTTATGCAGTACCTCAATCCCGTCGGCTTGGGACCGTCGTTAAAAACGTGCCCAAGATGGCCGCCGCATTTGCTGCAAAGCACTTCTGTTCTTCGCATGAAATGGATGTTGTCTTCCTGCTCAGCAACATTTTCTTTCGAAGCCGGAGCGTAAAAGCTCGGCCACCCGCATCCGGAATCAAATTTTGTGTCTGAGGCAAACAGTTCATTGCCGCAGGCTGCACATTTGTAGACTCCTTTCTGTTTATTATTAACATATTTTCCGGTGAAAGGAAGCTCTGTGCCTTTTTCTCTTAGGACTCGGTATTGCTCCGGAGTTAGAATCTTTTCCCATTCCTCTTCTGATTTTTTAATTTTAGTTTTCATAGAAATATAAATGCCAAATTTATTAATAAGTTTTTGCCCAAACTCATAAAAAATTAAGTGGGGCTGCGGAGACATTCGGCGAAATATATCGCATTCGAACTCCGGCCGGACCCACCCCAAGGGCCAATTCTACCTAGCTATACTACAGCCCCAATAAGATAGAAGATTAGGGTTCATTATTTAAACATTTTTAATAAATCATATTTTTTATTGAAATAAAATCCAAGAATAAATAAAAGTGTGATTAAAACAGCAAAAACCCCAATGTAGGGATTGGCTGAAACTGATTTGACTGCAGCTCCGGTAATTCCAAAAAGTTTTGACTGATTCAAATTCTGGGGATTATCGATTGCATTTCCAACTTTCCTGATAA
>Ga0209542_10002485_pt1 | contig 41168 bp, 42 predicted proteins | sample RifCSPhighO2_01_FD_184028 | JGI IMG/M metagenome (GOLD analysis project Ga0209542, IMG submission 184028) | Soil microbial communities from Rifle, Colorado - Rifle CSP2_plank highO2_0.1 (SPAdes) (version 2) | ecosystem: Environmental > Terrestrial > Deep subsurface > Rock core/Sediment ... | reverse complement strand
TAACAGTTCAAGGTCGCCTACGCCGATAGAAAATCCTCTTCGAGTAAGTACAGCAATCCCTAATTTAGAAATTTTACCCAGTAGATCGGCAGTGAAGGCAGGACCGTACCTTTCGTAGACGTTACGCAACATCAAGCCGCTTTCTTGTCCCAGATTGGATTTGTCAATCACTCCGGTCTTCAGGACGCCATTTACGATCTTGACCTGGTTTCCGGCTTTGTCTTCACCTAGGAAGTTGAAATCCCGTGGGAGAAGCACTGAGAATACTTCTTTTCCGTCGATCTTTTCTTTGCTAGGTAATGGGGAAAGATCTTCTACTCCGCAACTGTACAATAAATCAACTGCTTCATTTCGGGTAAGAACCAATTCTTTGGTCAATAAGTAGTTTCCAGTAATAGCATCGTGAATACATCCTACCACACTTAGTCCATAACGCGGGCTGATGATCTGGGTCTCTACCAACATCAAAATCCTCGCCTCGGATCTTGCTTCTTCATTCTGCGGGATATGGAAGTTCATCTCGTCTCCGTCAAAGTCAGCGTTGTACGGGTTACATACCGCTGGATTGAGACGGAAGGTGTTTCCAGGAAGCACTTTTACCAGATGACACATCATGCTCATCCGATGCAAGGAAGGCTGTCTGTTGAAGAGAGAAACATCTCCATCAACTAAATGTCTTTCGACGATAAATCCTTCTTCCAACTCAGCTAAAATTTCTTCTTTAGTTTCATCAGTAATTGTTTTACGTCTTCCATTAGGCTTGATGACATAATTAGCGCCAGGGTATTTTTTTGGACCGTTCTCGACCAGTTTTTTCAAGTGTTCTTTGTTCCAGTCAGAGACCCGTTCAGGGATAGTAAGCTGCATGGCGATGCTTAAAGGAACACCTACTTCATTGAGGCCGATCAAAGGATCAGGACTGATGACCGTACGCGCAGAGAAGTCAGTTCTTTTACCAGCGAGGTTATGTCTGATACGTCCCTCTTTACTCTTGATTCTTTCAGACAAGGTCTTAAGCGGTTGTCCTCCCCGGTGTCTCGCGGGAGGAAGCTGAGCGACTTCATTATCAAAGAACGTGGTGACGTGATATTGCAATAAATCCCAGAGGTCTTCAATGATCACTTCTGGGGCTCCGGCGTTGATGTTTTCAAACAAGCGCTGGTTGATCCTGACAATGTCTCCTAGCTTGTGGGTCAAGTCGTCTTCACTGCGCTCACCTGATTCCAAGGTAATACTTGGCCTCATGGTTACAGGAGGAATCTGTAAGACGGTAAGAATCATCCATTCTGGACGAAAGTGCTGGTGGTCGAAACCGAAAATCAAGACATCTTCTTCCAGTATCTTTTCTAACCGCGCGCGAACTTCAATAGGGCTGAGGCGGATCTCTCCTTCATAAAAGTTGTAGGGTTTTTCTATTTTTACCTTGTCTTGTTTAGCATTACAGTACGGGCATTTATCTTTTGCTTTGTATTTGCTGACAATCTCTTTGACTTTTCTGCGCCGCGTCTCTAAGTCTTCGGTCTCACTTTCTTTGTTCAGTATGGCTACATATTTTTTTACTTTCTCTTCTGGAATAAGCACCCTGCCGCAGGCTTTGCAGGTTGATCTGAGCAGATCAAGAATCTGGCGTACAAATTTGATGTGAACGACCGGCCTGGCCAATTCTATATATCCAAAATGGCCTAAACTTTCTTTTAATTTCAATCCATCAGTTTTACAGATAAGGCCAGGATCAATAACGCCTAAGCGAAGGTCCATCAAGCCGCCGTCAACAGGGTATCCTTCTTTATCATATAATTCAGGAGTGACTATTTTTGCTGCAGCAGCTTCTATCATCATCTTAGGAGAGATTATCTCAAAGGAGATGCTGTCAATCTTTTTATGGACTTCTGGATTCATTTTTTGGCCTTTTTTGTTTTTTTAATTTTCTTTATCATCATTTAGTTAGTATTTGCTTTTCAAATGCAGCTTAGGATAGATCCCTAAGGTCCTGATCTCGTCAAGCAGCAACTTGAAAGCGTAGCTTATCTCTACGTAGGAAATCTCTGAATTTTCTCCATGCAGAGGTGAAACCGCTCTTCCTTTGCGGGCATCGAAGTATCCCATCAATCCTGATTTTTCACAGACAGGGACGACCACCTTATCAGAGTCGAACCGTTCCTTCAACAGCAAGCTGGCTCCGTGAGCGATGAAAGTATCCTTCTCCATCTCTCCCAGCCGCAGCCCCCCTTCTTTAGCCTTACCTTCGGTAGGCTGCCTGGTTAATAATTGGATTGGACCACGCGCGCGAGCCTGCATCTTGTTAGCAACCATGTGGCGCAGACGCAAGTAATACATGTTTCCGACGAAGATCCTGGCCAGCATTTTCTTACCGGTTCTTCCGTCATAGAATACTTCGGTTCCGTCTTCGGTGAAACCTAGGCCTAATAATTGCTTTTTGAGGTCTTCTTCTTTTTCTGCTTCAAATAAAGTGCCATCGACATAACGGCCAGCAAGAGCGCCTACTTTTCCGCCCAGCAACTCTACTAGATGGGAAACGGTCATCCTTGAAGAAACCCCGTGCGGAGTGAAAATTAAGTCTGGAGTGATCCCACTTTCGGAGAAGGGAAGATCCTGAGGCGGCACTAAAATACCGACGACGCCTTTCTGCCCGTGCCGGCTGGTAAACTTATCCCCAATTTCAGGGATGCGCTCATCCCGCAGGCGAACCTGCACTAATTTATTTCCCTCTTCATTTTCAGTAAGTACAACAAAGTCAGCGACTCCTTTCTCTCCGTGCTTCAAATTGACGGAACTTTCCCGGCGGGTTGCTGCAGCTAAATTATATTCGTCCATGCTGCTAAGAAATCTAGGCGGACTGGTTTTACCGATAACGACATCTCCTTCGTTTACTTTAGCTTCAGGATATAAGATTCCGTCGCTCTCTAAGAAGCGGTAATCATGTTCACTGCGGTAACCCTTGACATCTTTATCTGGAGTGGAGATTTCGTCAATCAATCCTCCTGAGTAGCGCAATTCTTGTGCATCTACTGGCCTAAAGTAAGTACTTCGCGATAATCCCCGCTCCACGGAAGCTTTACCTATAATGACTCCATCTTCCATGTTGTATCCGTCGTAACTCATGACTGCCACAATCATGTTTTGTCCTGAGGGGTGTTGAGCATATTCTGTGATATCATGAATCTTGGTCTTAACGATAGGGAACTGGGGATAGTGTAATAAGTTTGAGTCCATGTCCATCCGCAGGTGGAAGTTAGCAGCATAAAATCCCAGCGCTTGTTTTTGGTTTTTGCTTCCGATGATGAGACGGGATGATTGGTTGTAATTTCCAAATGGAACTAACGAAGAGGTAATTCCGCTGATAGCGCCTGGAGCGATTTCCATGTGAGTATGTTCAGGAGTAAGTTCTTCTTCGGCATAAGCAACCAAGGCATTCTCTTCTTCTGCCGCATCAAGATATTCGATGACTCCTTGGCGTATTAAATCGTGCCAGGTAATCTCTCCTTCTTCTAATTGCTTAAGATGTTTCTCTGAAAGCAAGGTTTTTCCTTCTTTAACGATAATTAAAGGCCGATGCGCTCTTCCTTCATCTGAGTATAGATGAATCTCCTGAGCGGCCGCGTCATGATACACGCTGATCTCCTCGGAAATCATACCCTTACGCCGAAGATCTTTCACTTCGCTTACAAAATGAGCGGGGTTTTCAACGGTTCCAGTATATTTTGAGTTAAGGTATACGTCTGTCATCTTATCTAGTTTCCTGCAATCCGATCGCTTTTATTTTTTCTAATAGATCGTTTTCATCTCTGCTTTGGGTGATTGAGCAGAGCATAGCTAAGTTCTTTCTCAGCCCAATGTTGGTCCCTTCCGGAGTCTCGATCGGACAGAGCCGGCCTAAGTGAGTGCTATGCAAAGCCCGTGCGTCGAAGTTTTCCTGAGAGGTGGAAAGCGGGCTTACCACTCTCTGAAGATGTGAGACCATATCTAAGTAGTTAGTTCTACTCATCCTTTGAGATATCCCTTGCCGGCCGCCTACCCATTCTCCAGTAGCCATAGCAGAATAAAGTCGTGAAGTCAATAATTTCCCACGGATGATCACTCTGATGGAAGGCAATTTTCCTCTCTTGATGATTCTCTGGAAATTGTAAAGGATATCTCCTACCAAGATTTTGAAATTCACTCTGAAGAGGTCAATCAGCAGATCGCCGCTTAAACGCAGGCGCTTGTTCATATAATGGTCTTTGTCGTCAGCAGGCCTACTGCCGTTGCTGACATCGATGAATTTCTTGAGCATCTTACAAAGGTTCAGTGATTTCGAACGCATCGCGTTCGGTTCCATGCCGACGTTAGGAAGTAAATATTTATTCAGCAGCTCTTTGGTCCTTTCCATACGGATCTCCCTTGGCTGCGCGACGCCGATCCTTTTGGCGATGTAATCTATCGCATCATCCTGGGTCTTGATCTCGACAAACTCAAATAGGTTTAAGATCACTTCTTCATAATTTTTTTCAGTAGAAATGGCTTTCATGATATCTTCATCTTTCACTAAGCCGAGTGCCTTAAGGATTATGACGATAGGCATGGTCTTGACTCTGGTGAATGATAAATAATAGATGCCGTCTTTCTTTCTTTCAAAAGTATGCGGAATTTTGTACGAGCCTTTGCTGGCGAAGTATCTGCCCGAGTGCCCTGAAGCATCTTCTTCGACGATGAAGTTGTTTCCGGCAAGATCTTCTACCGTAACGATGACTTTTTCTGTTCCGTTAATGATGAAATACCCGCCTGGATCAGTTGCATCTTCACCGCGCTTGACAAGCTCTTCTCGGCTCAAGCCGTGCAGGTGGCAGTATTTGCTGCGCAGCATAATAGGTATCTTCCCTATTTCAGTGACGAAGTTTTCTCGTTGTACATCGTTGACATAGGTGCTGATCTCTGAATATATAGGGGCTGAATAAGAAATTTTACGCAGGCGCGCTTCGATAGGATAAATAGGCCTTTTACTGCCGTCAGCTTCAGTTATTTCTGGTTTTCCGACGGTAATGCGCCCGAAGCGGATCTTAAATTTTTCAATGTTATGGGGAATGATGGCGGGCTCTGCTTCTTTGTTCTCTTCGATGACTTCTTGCAATCCTTTTTCGATAAGGTTGTTAAACGACTGGATGTTACTTTCTACAAATTTCTTTTCTTCAAAATATTTCTTAATGAGGATTGATCCGTCCATTTTTATTCTTCAACGACCTCACGATAGTATGCGCTTTTACCGGCAGTTTTACTTTCTCTTTCTATCTTAATAATATCTCCGCCTTTCGCACTTAGATGTTTAATGGCTGGATCCTGCCCCATGATTTTTGGAAGATCATGTTGAACGATGTCGTATCTCTTAAGCAACATTTCCTTCTCTGCATCAGCTACTTTGCTGTGTTTGTAGATAAGTTGATGAGTTGTGACGTTAAAGCTCATTTTTTTTATTTTGCCCCCATTGATATACTTAAATTCTTTATTTGTCGGACTGAATTTCAGGTCTAGTTCGCCTATTGTCCTTCATAATTGTTTGATTTCTATGGAAACTCACTATAATGTTGATAAGTAAGCGGGCCGAAGGGGATTTGAACCCCCGACCTCCTGATCTCCTCACTTTTACTAGCGTAAAAGTCAGGCGCTCCACCAAGCTAAGCTACCGGCCCATACGCCCTGGCCGGGATTTTCGTTGATTGTGATTCCTCTCCAACCATTTTGAACCCGGGTCGAAGCCTTGCTGTAAACTCCCCGAAGGTCTTTTTTGATGAAACTTTTCGTAAAAGTTTCCGACAGGGCTTCATGCTAGGCCGAACTACACCACCAGGGCAGCAGTGAACAGCATATCTTCTACAGATCATTCATTTTAGAGAGTGAGATGTAGAGAATCTGCTGCCATTTTTAGCTAAAAACAGGGGGTTGTTTATAAAGCTTTCTATTTCCTAGTTTATTTTGTATATTTTAGTAGTTACAGAAAGTTAGGAAGATAAAAAAGTCCCCCCTCCCGGATTCGAACCGGGGATCCATCGGTAGCTATTGGCTGACTCTTTTTCATCTCAGTCTTGACGACAATTCTAAAGAGCATCTACAGCCGATTGTTCTAGCCGTTGTTCCCCATTTATTAGATGAGTCTAAACTAAGGGGGGATTTGTCCTTTGAGTTGTGGTCTGTTTATTAAGTTTTTGCTTGAATTAGCTTCTGATGAAAAACAAAATGCTTATATATCAAAAAGTTTTACTAGAACATCAGTACTGGAACATAATGTTCTTAGTATGAATAGAGGATTTTGAAAAAATCATTCAAAATCCTTCTTTGAAGGCCCAGTCTTTTTGTACAAGCCTTCAATAAATTAGAGGTGATAGTATGGCAAAGAAGATGATGAGTGGAGGAGGCCGCGGTATGTTAGGCAGCTGGTCCTTCTTAGTAGGTTTGCTTCTGGCAGTACTTTTAGGAGTTGGTTTAACTGGTCCGTATGCAGCACAGATGACATGGGCAGTATTCCTCCTGGGTATTGTAATTGGTTTGTTAAACATAACCAGTTCTGAAGCATCCGCATTTTTGACCAGTGGAACGGTGCTTGTTTTAGTATCCTACTTGGGTGCTGATGTTTTAGGAGCTGCAGTTGGCGCTGGTTTCGGAGTGAACCTTTTAGTTAGTGTTCTGAACTCAGTCTTAGTGCTTTTCGTCCCTGCAACTATTGTTGTCGCAGTACGAGCAGTATTTGGCTTAGCAAGAGATTAAATTTTGTTTTTCTTTTTTTAATTTCTTTTTACTGGTCAAGATGACTTTTTCTAAGTATTTAGAATAACAAACTTTATTAATCATTTACATTTTGGCTTCTTAGATGCGGTAGTAGTATAGTGGTTAGTATTCGGCCTTGCCAGAGATTTTGTGAAAAAGTCTGTAATGAGGCTGTGACCGGGGTTCGACTGCCAGCAATCTAGGCGAGTTAGGCGGGTTACCAGTAACCCACCACGACGATTAGATGCTGCTCGAAAGTCCCCGCTACCGCACATTTTACTCAAGTGAATGCGGTGTCTTACATAGCTTAATAACAAAGTATCAAGGGAGTAAAGCTATGGTGGACACGCATTTAACTGCTTTCTTGTAGAGCAGGGCGAGGCATTAAGGTAGTTAGAGAAAACTTCACAAGGATACCATAAAAACGCTTCTAGAGTATATTTTGACCTTTCTAGAGAGGATATGGGGGTAAAGGTTGATAGTAAGCTCCTAATTGAAAACAGGTAATAATGCTGTAATTATCATAGAAAGGCATTTAAATGATTAAAGTTTTCTTTCTTTTGTATAAAAAGAGGTGTTTTAGATGGCAAAAATAGAGGCGATAGTCTTAGATGTGGAGGCATTACTATGACTACGAAAGAAAAAAAAGCTATCAAAGAACGTATTAAAGAACTTTCTGGTATCATTAAGACTGGAGAAAACGGTTCTCAAATTATAAAGAGTATTAGAAGTAATTAGGTGTTCTTATGGAAATTGATGACCATTTTGATAGTAGTGTAATCTGTGAAATCCTTACAGATAAACCAATATCTAGACAATCAAAGGAGAAGTGTCAAGAGTATTTGTATAGAGAACTTTGAAAAATAGAGATTTTACTAATTTTTTATTTGTTTATGGACAAAATCTCGACCATTTCAAAGTCTCTTAGAGAAGTTTTATGAATTATTCAAACTTCTCTATAAAACATTAACAAACAAAAAAGCAAGAATGACTTTGCTTAATCTTGGAGAACTCAACAAAGTAATCATATACAAGGTTAAAGAACGAGACAACAAACTTAAGGCAATAGAAACTATAAAGGAATGGCTTGATGAAGGAATTGAATTGTGTTCGCCACAATTTGAAGCATTTAGGATTACTTTGGAATTAAGAGATATGATAGGTTGGGGTGGAGAGCCAATGGATATGCTTCATATTGCTACTGCTATTGAGAAAAAGGCAAAACGATTTGTTACCATAGAAGAAAGTATATTGAACAAAAAAGTTTTTATTCAAAAAGTAAAGACCGAATATGGGCTAAAAATTACAGAGCCTTAATGGGTATTCTGGTGGGGTGTTTGCTATTAAGAGAACCGCTAAAAGCCTACTTGGACAAGGATTATTTATAATACAACTCCCCTTTATTCAACAAAAGCGAGTAGGTCACCGCATTCCATTTGGGTAGATTATCACCGCTACCGCACATCTTTTCATTTGGATTTATTTATTCTAGTACAGATAATAATTTAAACAAAAAATTAATTCTCTTTACAGAAGCCAGATGCGAAAGAAGAGGTTGAGCTTGTAAAATCCAGCTGGTTAATCGAACGATAGTAAAACCTGTCTCGCAAGTTCTGGCTGTACCAATAATCTTTTATAGAATAACTTTTTACTCCATAACGAGGCATACATGAAAAATAGAGGTTTGGTTTTACTTTCCCTTTTCTTAGTCTTGTTTCTAACCAGTTGCGAGTCAGCCCAAGTACAGAAAACCGAAACGGCTCCAGTAACTGAAACCCTTCCAGAACCTCAAGCAGAAGTAGTGCCAGAGCCATTGCTGGAAAAAGTTGGCTGTGAATATAATAGTGACTGTGAACAAGGATTATTATGCATCAATAAAGAATGTAAAACTTTGGCCAGCCTCTATAAAACTGATTGTGTGAACAAATGCAGCGTCAGCGGCGTGAAAGTGGAGACCAGCGACGGAGAAAGTTATGATCTTACTTTAGGGCAGGGAAGCTATACTGCTGCCGGCGCTTTGGAATGGAAATTGATGAAGACGCCCGATTATTGCCAAGGAGAGAATCCATTAGTGGCCGTCAATGTGATCAAGAAAACGACAGGGAAAGTCGTTGGCGAACAAGTTCTTACTTTACATAAAGGAGAAACCAGCGAAGTAGTTACTCATCCAACAGTTAAGAGTGTGAAATTTACGGCGACGTTAGCTGATGTGACTGAGAAATGTTCTTAAGTTTGTTCTTAGATAAAAATGTGAGATTAAAAAGTGGCCCTGCCGGGACTCTCATCCAATTACACTATATAGCTATGTCGTGGGGCTGAACGAAGTGAATGCCTCACTTGAATACGTTCGCCTAGTGTAGCAGGCAATTTGAACCCAGGACCTCTGGCTTTCCAAGCAGAATTAATGGTTTTTATTTTTGATCCATTAACGGTCATATAAGACCAGCGCTCTACCAGGCTAAGCTACAGGGCCAGCCTGAGAAGAACCACTTTTCTTTAAAAGGTTTGTTGTGGTAAGAAAACTTTTTATTCTTCCTTAATACCAAATCTTTCGTTGTAAATGTGCCGGTTTCTATATATGGAAGCATATCTCCCGCCTCTCCTACCAGCATCAATAAGCTCATCTAGGGTTTTCATTTGATCTCTCAGAACAGCTGGGTCCATATCATTACTTATTAAACACTGACTTACTGCTTTTAGGTAATTATTAAGATATTCTCGAAGCTGCTCCTGAGCACTTTCTGAAAGAAGATCTTCTTTTTTGGTCATTTTGTAAAAAATCGATCATGTAATATAATAATCTTTCTGTAATAACATCCGGATATTACGATCCTAAAAATAAAAGATTTTCGTACAAAAGTTTAAAACTGACACTATTGTTAAAAATAAAATGGTGAAAACTGTAACTCTTGAACTTTCGGAGGAAGCATATGGTAGATTGGAGCGGCTTGCCCAAAAGCTAGGAACTTCTCCTGAACAAGCGGCACGAGAAGCCCTCCCCGTGTATGAAAAAATAGCGGACTTCTATCAAGCTAACCCCCATGGAAACTTGTTTCATGAATGTGAGCATGGTTATAGTGTCCTTCTCACTTTTGAAGGCGGATCTGCCCTAGCGCGATATGTTAGAAAGGAACGGCGAGAAGAAGCTGCTGAAGCAAAGGAATGTATTCCTGGCACTGCCGTGGAAAGTTTAAACCTCTCCAAATGCTATGCAGCTGCTGATAAGAAATAACTCCACCCTCCCGCCACCACCACCAACATTTGATGATTTTTCATGAAAATGATGAATTTTTGCCAAAAATCGGGCAAAATTACAGAAAAATAGCGTTCTCTATGTCGTGAAAAATGATAAAATATCAGAAATCACTCAGAAAGTGAACTGTGCCATTTTTACGGAAGAATTATAAATAATGAAACCTGAAGACAAAAAGGTGAATAAAAAATGACAAGACGTTACTATTGTGTTGAAGATTCCGGTTCGATTGAAGAATTAGCTGAAGCCACAGGGAGAATATCTCGAGCTGAAGTAATTCGTGATGCGATTAGTGTCTATCAGTTATTAGTGAAGAAGGCTAAGGATGGAGAACGGATTTATCTTGGATCAGACCGTGACAATGCTGCTGAATGCATTATAACAACGCTTGAGCCAATACGTGTCGTGGCAGAAGCATACAAAAGACGCAGCTGATACCTTATTTCTGAATACAATACTTTTTTATTTTCTGTGGAGAATTTTGGTTAATCTATTTTCTCTATCTTTAAGTTACTACAAACTTATATAAAGCAAAAAATAAGCATTTCTTCACTGGTTTACATGAACTTTAATCAAGTTAAGAAATTGATGGACCGCAAGAAGACTTCCCGGAAAGGGGAGAATGGCCATGCCTTGATAATCGGCGGTTCTGATGAATATGTGGGGTCAGTTATTCTTGCCGGATTAGCAGCTTTACGGGCTGGTTGTGACATGGCCACGGTTGCGGCGCCTGAAAAGGTAGCCTGGGCGGTTCACCAATATACGCCAGATTTAATGACCTACAAGGTAAAAGGAACGAGCTTTAATATCAAGAACGCTAAGGAAATGGTAAAATACGCCGATAAATTTGACGCGGTTTTGATTGGAAACGGCGTTACTAAGAAAGCGGATAAGTTTTGCCAGTATTTTGTACATAAATCTCAGAAATTAAAAGTAATTGACTCTGACGCCTTGAAATCACTTTCTTTTAAGGATTTTAATAACAGTATCATTACTCCCAATGAAAAAGAATTGGAGATGATGTTAGTAAACAGTAATAAGGAGTTTCTTCTTCCTAAATTACGTGAAGCTAATGCTAAGGAGAAGGCAGAGATTTTGCAAGGAAACTTGCGATACTTTTTGCAGAATAATAACGTGCTCTTAGTAAAAGGACCGACCGATTTAATTATCTCCGCTAACAAGATTGGATATAATCGGACCGGTAATCAGGGTATGGCCAAAAGTGGCACCGGTGACATCCTTGCTGGCCTGTCAGCAGGATTTTTGGCCAAATCAAAGGATCTGTTCAAAAGCGCTGTAGCTGCTTCGTTCATCAATGGTCTTACTGGAGATTTGTTATTAAGGAAAAAGAAAGGATATACATTTCTTGCTTCTGACATTTTGGAAGATTTAGCAAAAATACAGAAAGTTGAGAAGCAGAAAAAAGGTAAAAGATAAAAAATTTAAGGTTAGTTACGAAAATAATGAGGTGAAGAATGATGGATTGCGGATGTGGAAATGGAGTGTGCATGAAATGCCATGGTGTTAAGAAGTTAGTGCTGGGAGCTTTGGTATTAGCTTGGGCTTTGTTATTGCCTGCGTTGGACTGGAGACTTGTCCTAGGTGGCTTGTTGGTTCTAGCTGGGGTCTTGAAGTTAGTGAAGCCTAGCTGCGGACACTGCGATATGCCTGATAAGAAGAAAAAGTAAATTTTCATTTTAGAGAACTTTGAAAAATAGGGATTTTGCTAATTTTTTATTTGTTTTTTGGCAAAATCACGGCCATTTCAAAGGTTGCCCAAAGCAACCTCGGAACAACAGTGACAGAGTCTCTTAGATAATACTGGGAAAAGCAACGACTTTTCCTGTACATGAAAATAAGAGAATACTTATTTTCAGTGCAGAAATGAGATTTTTCTTCTCATTTCTTGTACACAGAAGGGATGAATATCCCTTCCAGTGCTTTGCCAAGAAAAGATGAATTATGCAAACTTCTCTTTATTTCTTTGATTATTTTGATTACCATTATAGTATACAAAAATTTAAATATGAACAGCGATAGGTGAAGATTATGTATACTGACATGATTTATGGGTTCTACCAGCAGCCTTTTAATTTCATATTCTTGCTAGTCCTTCTTTTAATTTGGGAGTTGGTCTGGAAAGGGTTTGGATTATGGCATTCTGCACAGAATAAGCAGAAGGGATGGTATGTTGCTATATTGTTGTTGAATACTGCTGGCCTGTTGCCAATAATCTATCTTTTGTGGTTTAAGCCTAAGCAGAAGCGGGAAATGCCCTTGAAGTCTGCAACGAAATCGGTAAGGAAGAAGAGATAGAATCTTCTAATTTAAATTCTGAGAAATGAGAAAAACGACATATGATATGGGCGCTAAAATAATTATGGGTATTGGCGTTGTTGCGTCAGCCATCACTCTTGGTTTGGGAAGTTATATACTTTATGATTCTACAAAAGAGAAAGTAATCCAACAAAACATTCTTGGCAATGGAAAACCAGAGACTTATGTCGAAGTTAATGGCGTAAAGTATTATTCTCACATTGATGGTAAAGAAATAAGTGATGTAGTTAAAGAATAATTTTTTCTTCTTATCTATACTCAACTCTTAACAACCAACGAGCAGCTCTCAAATAGGTATTGACAACCTTTGCCGCAAATGGATGATGCTCACTGACGTAATAACCTTTTTCATCAATCGAATATAAAGTTGTATTTCGCCAAGGATGTTTCCCAAATAAAGGCCTAATAGGAGTTTCTTGGTTTACTATCATTTCTATATCCTCTTGTTTATGGTCTACCATTATAACTTCATCTCTTCAATCTCAACTTTACCTTTCTTAGAGCGTACCGCATAATCTTTTTGTTCAGTAAAACGGCACATCCTGGTGACCCATTCCGGCAATAAAATTCTTTCTCCACGGAAGAGCAGGTGAGTGATGACTTCTTGGATGGAATCGTTGTTTTCTAATTGCAGCTCTTTCATGACCTTGTCAGTTGCAGTTTTCTTCTCTGTCTTCAAGTTTTCTTCTGTTTTCTGATGTAAGAAACGAGCGATCTGGTCAGGAAGGTCAATGGTAGTTACTTCCATCAGGCCTTGTAGGCCCGGAGAAATGTTGGCTTCAATCACTAAAGGACCGGTCGGACCTTCTAGAATATCTACTCCACATATATCTGCTTTAAGAGCTTTTGCAGCAGCTAGGGCAAGGTTAATTATCTCTCTGCTCAGCTGTACTGGAACGCCTTTCCCCCCAGCATGGATGTTAGCTCTCTTTTCTTCCGCCTGCGCTTTCCGTTTCATGGCGGCTACGACTTTGTCACCAACTACTAAGGCACGGATATCAGTTCCGCTGGTATCAATATACTCTTGGATGATGAAAGGCTGGTTGAGTGCTCCTAAGGCGTCTAGCAGAGACGAGGCAGAGCTGGCGGAATCGGCAAACATCACGCCTTTTCCTTGCGTACCTTCCGGAAACTTCATCACGATGGGGTAATTTACCCTCTTCAGCAATTCTTTTGCTGATTCGATGGTGGCGGAAAGATAGGTTCTCGGCATAGGAATACTGTGCTGCTGCAACACTAAATGAGTGAGAAGTTTATTGTGGACGGTGGTAAAAGTGCTGGTAGGAAGAGGCATATAACTTACTTTCCCTTCTAACATGGAAGCGATGGAACAGAGCAAGTTTGCATAGCGGAAAGATCCTTTGACATAGACACAGTCATAATTTTCTAAGGGCTTTCCTTCGTAAAAGATGCCGCTTTCCTTTCCTAAGCGGATTTCAATTTTTTTTAATTCTAATGATTCAACTTGATCGAAGTATTTTTTCATAGCTTCGCCAGTCATGAGCGAGCTCTTGCTTCCTAAGGAGATCATAGCCGCTTTCATCGTGTTTCAACCTTCTTCAAAGGATCGATAAGAAAATTTCCTTTTTTGAGTACATTCTGTCCCAACAGCATCCTATAGGTCATGTGGCTTCGGTCAGCTAAAGTGAATTCTTCTTCTAGTTTTGTTCCTTTTAGTGTTATTTTAACTTTGATGGTGGGTCTTTTTTTGATTCCAGATGCGGATTTGACTATTTTGGAGCTTATCACTGGTCCTAACTGTAATTCACCAGCTAAGGCATAATCAATGGAAGAGGAAGTAGCTCCGGTGTCTATCCGTGCCAATACTTCGGCTTCTTTGTTCTTGCTCCCGTGCACAGTAACATTCTCGATTAACCCTAAAATGACTTTATCTTTCATGGTAAGAGTATTTGGTATCGTTTTTATAAGATTTTTGTTTGGAATTGGCTAAACAGTTTCAGAAATCTTTTTAAAGCGTCTCTGGTTTTGCCAGAATAATGCCCCGGTGGTGTAGAGACTTAAAACTTTGAGTTTTAGTCTGCACAATCCGGACTATCATACTGCCCTTTCGAGGCGGTGACCCGGGTTCGAATCCCGGCCGGGGCGCTTCTTTACCCGTACACAAACAACAATTCATCAATGATTTCTTGGTCAATAACTCTGTCGCTGCCGATGCAGGCCCCTTCTTGCTGGATGGTATAGGGCACCAGCTCAGTTTGATGATACATGACACTCTCCGGATCGCCAGTATGTCCAAAACCGAAGGTGTGCAAGATTTCGTGGACTTCTACCGTGGTATGTCCGCAGCTGCCGATGTAAAATCCGGAAGCGCCATGCCCCTTTGTTTCTGAAAAACCATCAAGGCCGATCAAGGTCACTTCTGCTTTCTTGATCTTGAAACCTTCCAGCTTGGTAATTTGCGCAGTTCCAGCGGCATGAGGACAAATCTCTTCAGATTCGTAAATTATTCCTTCTTCTTTGCGGATATCTATCTTTTTAGAATAACAGTCTTTGATAAATTCACAGCTGAGCTCAATGTTAGCGTCTTGATTCACTTCTTTAAATTTTACCACCTCCCCAGCGGCTTCTTCAAGCTTTTCAAAAGCACGATAGATCTGTCTAACCTCATAATCACCGCATTTGTCTTTGTTCATGATTTGATAAGCGATAGGCATATTCTCCCACCAAATTTTTTTTTGGCTATATAATTCTAAATCTCGGGGCGTGATCTCTGTTTTCGCAGCCAGCTCGCCGCTGTAATCAGAACAGCTACAGAAAAAGCTTTTATCGCTTTGATTGTACTCCAGCCTATCCTTCTCTCCTCCCTGCACGAAAGTACAATAATCTCTGCAGTAACTTATGGTGGTATCATCAGCTTTAGGAATTATTTCAGTGATTCTTGCTGTGGCCTGATTGCTTTTGGGCGTAATCACTTCATTTGTTTGAGTGCACCCATAGATGAACAGGATTAATATTATCATAATTATCATAGCGATTGAACAGATTTTGGCTTTCATTCTTTTATTCTGTTTCTTTCCTGAACTGAATATAATTATCGAAGGTGCTTTTACAATACTCAGAAAAAGTTTGATTATTTAAATTTTGAGATAATTCAGTATGATACCATAATTTTTCACCAAAAATATTTTTTTCAGAGACAGAAATTCTGGTCTTCTGCTGTGAATTTTCGCATTTGAAAGCCAATACCACCCCATAATCAGGATAATGACTGCATAACACCGCTTCATTTTCACAATCAGGCCCTAGTTCTTCCGGCGGTGAAGATACCACAAAAAGTGGAACAAGGAATTGATTAGGCGGCAATTTCACCTCTTCGAATTCTGGCTGAGGAGTGCAACAGCTTACTGCCGCAAGGCTTACTCCCATGATTCTTTGCATCAGCGACATTTTTTTTTGTTTAACTCCATCCATTTTAAAATCTTTGGCTATCTGGTTTGATAAAAAGGCAGATTATCCTTGGTGAGGAATGTCCTCAGAGTTTCTAAAATATCATCATCATCCAGCAAAGTTGAAGTACGTATTTTCTTGCGAGGGATATCGCTTCCTTTGTTGCTGTTGAGATTGAATCTCTTTGCCATTTCGTACATGAATAATTCTTGTCCTGAACTACATTCCCCATAACAGAACATATTTATGGCTGGCAGAAGCATGTTGCCGAGCAATGCTAATGCTTTGTCATTGTCTTCTTCTACATTACCTCCATCTGAATAATAAAAAAGATAGATGTTCCATTCTTCCGGTGAATAATCTTTTTGTATGATCTCTATTGATTTTTGGAAGGCTGAAGAAGCATTAGTTCCTCCTGCTAAGGTGGTTCCGTAGAAAACCGGCCCCTCAACTTCATAGGCGTTAGCAGTATGTACAATAAATCTCTCGTCGAGGTTTTTATAATACCTGCCAATAATTCTCTGCAGCCAGGAATTAGCCATCCTGCATAGACGGCGTTCTTCATCTCCCATGGAGCCGGATACATCAAGCATGTAGATGAGGACAGCGCTAGACTGTAAATTAGGCTGATAAGAAGCAGCACGATATCGAAAATCTCTTCTGATAGGCATAACTGCATCGCCTGGCTGATAGTCGCCTGAAGCGCTCATACGTTTCAATGCTTCTTTGTAGGTCCTCTTGAAATTCTTTTGCACTCCTTGTTCAGCTATGGATTTGTAGACTGGCTTGTGGGCGTGGATGGTTTGGTTTCCTTTTGGTTCGATGCACGGTAATCCTAATTCTTCCATAACCAGCTCTTCCAACTCACTGACGGACAGTTCGATGTCCATAAGATCTCCACTATCAGGGTCATCACTGCCTTCTGCTCCTCCATCTGTGTAGTAGCGGGGATCAATGCTGTCTCCTATCTCTCCGTCTCCTTGTCCAACTCCCCCTAGATCCAACTTACCGTATCTAAAGCGAGGAATATTGATGATTGGAACAGGTATGCGAATGATCTCATTGCCCTTTCTTCCTATCAATTCATCTCGTGAAATGTATCTCTTCAAATTTTCTTTTTTTCGGACATGGCCTTTAACCAGGCGCTTGAAACGTGCAGAATCGCTGATGATATTACCTAACGGCATACAGCTAGGATGAAAATTTAGAATATAAATATTTAGCATTTACCATAAAATGGAGTTGAGGATAAAAAACAGCGCAGGAAGTCAAATCACTCCGTTCATGACTTTACTGGCCATTCAATAACTGATGATTTAGGACAATTAGATTTATATAATTTTTAAAGTATTTATCAGAAAAATGGTTTCTTTCACCTATATCGACACTAGTAAAGCTCTTTTAGAAGCAGTCATGGAATGGCAACAAGCTACCGAGCTGGCGGTAGATTTGGAATGTGAAAACAATCTTCATCATTATGGAGCGTATATTTCATTAATCCAGATCTCTACCAAGAACAAGAACTGGATCATCGACGTGCTAAAATTAGCAGAGATTAAACCATTGATAAAAATACTGGAAAATGCTGAGATCCAGAAAATCTTCCATGATGTCAGTTTTGATTTTCGTATTTTACAGGACCAGTTCTCTTGTCATCCTCACAATGTTTTTGATACCCAGATCGCCGCTTTATTTTTAGGAAAAGAACATCTCGGCTTGGGCGACCTGCTGAAAGAATATTTTAATGTTGACAAAGAAAGCAAGTACCAGATGGCGGACTGGACTAAACGGCCGCTCAATACCGAGATGCTGGCGTATGCAGCGAAAGATGCTACTCATCTGATCCCTTTGCGAGATCTTCTTATCAAAGAATTGCGCCATAAAGAAAGACTAAGCTGGGTCGAGGAAGAATTGGCTGCGCTGGAAGAAATGGATTTTACTTATAAAACTCAGACTTTTCTCGATGTACGCGGGGTGAAGACTTTCACTCCAGAACAATTGGGAATATTCCGGGAATTATTTCTTCTTCGAGAGCAGCTGGCAAAAAAAGTCAACCGTCCAGTACATTTTGTAATCCGTAACGAGCATTTGAAACAATTTTCACATCATCTCCCCTCATGGGAAAACCTGAAGAGTGTACATCCTATCGTACGTACCCAAGCTGCCCTATTCTATAAAGCAGTCGAGCAGGGAAAGAAAGAACCTTTTTTAATACCAGTTCCTGAAAAGAAGAGATTATCGCAGCTTCAGAAAGAGCAGCTAGAAAAATTGGCCGAATTACAGCAATCCTTAGCGCAAAAGACGGCGTTGAAAGCACACCTGATCATGAACAAGGAGCAGATGCTTAAGATAGTACTTTCTGGACAATTTGATTGTTTACGCGCCTGGCAGAAGAAGTTGGTTGAGGAGTCTGGGTTTGGATTGTGAGATCAATTAAATTTTTAAAAAAATCAAAAAAAAAACTACATCAAACTAAACGGCCAAGGTGTCTGTATCGCCAGCCACATCAAGGCTGAGCCCAGAAGAGCCAAATTTTTCATGAAGTTGATTTTCTCGCCCATCTGCTGCTCTTTTGGCGCGTTCCAAAAGTCATGCATCTTAAAGGTAACTCCCAGATAAAATGCTGCTAAACAAAGCACTCCTACTTGCGGATAGACTCCTGTTAAGACACTTACACCGCCGAGCAGCAACAGCAATCCAGAAAACAATACTGCCCATTTAGCCAAGGGAACATTCTTGGATTTTGCATACCCGGTCAACATATCCCATTTAGTGAAATGGTTTGCTCCACTCATGACGTAATAACTGCCTGCGATCAATCTTCCTACTAAAAATAACGCTTCATATGCCATATTTTATTCACCTCGTTTATAAAAGGCTTTGAATAACCTATTAAATCATAATTTTTGAGCTTATTCAATGCCTTCTAAGATGATTTTGAATGGGTTTTTCAAAATCCTCTATAGTATGAATAAATACGAACTTATTATTAAAGTTTAGGTTGTAATTGGAATAAAAAGCGCCATCGCCCGGATTCGAACCGGGAATCCCAGAGGGACAGGTTCTCTTTACTTACTTAGAGGTTTTTGATTAAACTTTTTCTAAAAAAGTTTATTCAAGACCTGCGCAATACCGGGTTATGCGACGATGGCACTGTCTGTGTTTTGTAAGAAATAGTTTATAAAAGTTTAGGTTAACAAACCCTTCCTTTGCCTTTCTGCAGATATTTCTGGTGATATTCTTCTGCTTGATAGAAGGTTCCTGCTTTCTCTATATCCGTGACAATCTCCTTGCCCAACTTTTTCTCCATCTCTTTCTTGCTTTTCTCTGCCAATACAAACTGTTCTTTGTTCTGGTAGAAAATAGCGGATTTGTATTGGGTCACCTGCTGCTCAGTCGGATCATGTTCCTCCCAGAAATGTTTCAGCAATTCTTCAAAGGAAATGATTTTTGGGTCAAAAGTGATCTCAATAGTTTCAGTATGATCACCTAGATCATAGTAAGAAGGATTCTTTTTGGTGCCCCCGGAGTAGCCAACCCTGGTCTTAGTAACTCCTTTTAGCTTGGAGAAATAATCATCCGGTTCCCAGAAACAGCCTAAGGCGAAAGTTGCGATTTGCATTTTCTTTCTCTTCTTATTTAATTCTGATAACTTCCAAATTCTTAGGAGCCACTGTTTCTATCCTAAAAGTCTTGTGAATAGATGAAGCTAAATCCAAACAACGTGAACTTTCTCCGTGTACAATGATGACTTTCCGAGGCTGTGGCGTACAACGTTTGATGAAGTTCATCAACTGTCGACGATCAGAGTGGTTAGTGATCTCTACTCTGTGCACGTCCATGTTGATTTTGAAGACTTCTGTCTTAGTGCCTTCGCGACGCACAATCTCTTTGTCTCCTTCCCTGATTTTATGTCCCAGGCTTCCGGGAGGCTGGTAGCAGCTAAAGATGAGAGAATGTTTCCTATTTTCGCAGAGGTTTTTCAGGTATTCAACGGAAGGTCCCCCCATCAACATCCCAGATGTTGCGAGGATCAAGCAAGGTCCTTCTTCCAGAATAATTTTTTGCCGTTCTTTGTTTGAACCAACTTGTTTGAAGAACGGTGACAAAAATGGATTCTGTTCCTGATGAAAAATCTGTTCACGCATATTGCGGTTCATGAATTCAGGATAGGCAGTGTGAATTGCAGTGATATCCCATAACATTCCGTCAGCATAGATAGGTGCTTCAGGAATCTGTTTTTCCCGCATTAGCCTTTCACAAATAATCATAACTTCCTGTGCTCGTCCTGAACCTAGTACTGGCATCAAAACTTTTCCGCCGCGTTCAAAGGTTTCTTTGATCACTTTGATCATGTACTCATCGGCTTCGTTTTCGGCCATGTTGTTATCCTTTCCGCCGTAGGTTGATTCGATCATCAAGGTTTCTAAACGAGGAAAGTGAGTGTTGGCCGCTTCTAAAATATTAGTGCGCGCATACTTTACGTCTCCAGTGTAGGCGAAATTATGCAAGCCATTGCCGATGTTAAGGTGTACAATAGAACTTCCGATAACGTGTCCGGCATTGTATAGTGTAAGGCGAACATCCGGGGTGATGTCGGTAACTTCTTCGTATTCTAAACAAATAGTATGCAATACCATCTGGCGGACTTCGTCGCTGGTGAAAATAGGTTCCTTACCTTCTGCGCGTTGAATTTTAACCATGTCTAATTGCAGTAAAGTCATGACATCTCTGGTTGGCAGGGTACAGTACACTGGGCCACGATAGCCAAACTTGAAAAGATAGGGAATAAGTCCGGAATGATCAAGGTGGGAGTGAGTTACTACCACCGCATCTATTTCTCCGATGTTAAATTCTGGCGCATCAAAGTAAGGGTATGCACCGGCATCATCCTGACTAGGATCAATACCGCAATCGATAATGACTCTTGATTCCGGCGTCTGAAGCAAGAAGCAAGTTCTTCCTACCTGCCTGGATGCTCCTAAACAGGAAAGTCTTATCCATTCTTGTTTTTTTTCTCGCAGCCAACCGTCATAAATTCGATGCCCGGTTTTATGAAGGAATTTTTTTCTTTCGTCAGCGTTTTCGTATAATACTGAACGTACGCTTTCAATTAATTTGGAACGAATAGGTGGAAGTCGTTTAATTAATGGGATCCAGAAGGTCTTTTCTTTAATATCGCGGATAATCTCTCCTTGTTTGCCGATAACTAAACCTGGCTTCTCAGCATGCACAATGACCATAGATCGTGGAGGATCAAATATGAATTCTTGCGCTCCTGCTTCTGCGGGGATGATCTCTTGGATCATTTTTTTTGCTTTATCTGGCTCAAGACAGAGAGAAGGATCAGCGCGAAGCTCGATGCGCTTACGGAATTCTTTTACTGCTTCCCGGATAGTGCCTTCATTATCGAAGAAATAATTTTTATCTTTAGTGTAAAGAACAATGTTTGCTCCTTCGAATGCTGCGTCCGAGATCTTGCCTTCCGGCAAAACCTTGATGATTTCTTTTAATATGTCTACCATGTTGTAGTCTCTCCTTAGTTTCTTCGAATGATTTTTATTTTGAATACTCGAATTTGGTATAATCAAAAAGTGGAAAGAAAATTTCCTATCTATAATGAGTAAGCTACTTCTTTGTGCAATACTCGCTTGATTTCTTTCTCGTTAATTACTATTACGTCAATACCGTTTCCCGATGCGCTATCCCGCTGCAAGGCTGTATTTACTGATTTTACGGCAAGCGCTACCGCTTCATCGGTGCTCAAATCTTTCTTCCATTGAGTTTCCAAGACGCCATAGGCAAATACTGATCCTGATCCTGAGGAAATGAAATCAGTTATCCTGGTGATGCTTCCATCTGGAAACAGATCGTATAAATGCAATCCATGCACATCTTTTCCTCCTAACAGGAAGTGCGCTATCCCAGGAAACATGCTTGGTCTTCGCAGATTAGAGTACAGTATCCCTCCTAAGAGATTGGCTGCTTCCTTAGCAGAAGGCCTTTTGTAAGTGCGGACTTCTTTCAACTTAAGTTCCGCGCGAATGAGCTTGATAACCAGTTGGGCATCGGATACTGTTCCGGCAATAGTAACTGCAAAATCATCTGAGATGACATGAACTTTGTCTGCTCTTTTGTCAACGATCATGTGGCCGGCAGTCGCTCTTTTATCAGCAGCTAATACTACTCCGTCTTTGCAGACTATTCCTACCGTCGTAGTACCTGTTTTTAGACTTGTTTCTTCCATTTAACTGCACCAAGAATGATTAACATCTATCATCTGTTGATATCTTGGAAATGCTTGTTATTTTTAAATATTTCGGTTAGGTGAGGCACTCGGTTATTTTTGGCCAACCGCCATAACTGCAAACCAGAAATTCCTTTTTTGGCGTATATTCCTTAATCCTGCTTGTTTAAAGAGTTGCTTCATTTCTCTTTTACTGTTGACTTTCACACAGCCAGGCTCAAAGGTTTGGAATAGCCAGTGGATGGGTTTGAAGAAGAAATTGATATCTGTGATAATCACTTTTCCTCCTTTTTTAGTTACTCGAACCATTTCTTGCAATGCCTTTCTTTGGTCATAATAATGGTGGAACGCTTCTGTGCTCAGGGTATAATCAAAATAATTATCTTCAAAGGGAAGATTATGTACGTCGCCAGTCTGCAAGTTTGCTTTTGCGCCTAATTTTATTTTAGCAACCTTAAGCATCTCTTCAGAGATATCAATCCCATATAATTCTGCTTTTCCTTCAAATCGTTTTAGCAATTCACCTGTTCCGCAGCTGATGTCGAGAATTTTCGTTTCTGGAGTAAGTTTGAGTTCCCTTAATACGGGCTTATGAAATCTCCGCATCCAGAATTGCAGCAGAGGCAGGTCATAGGTCTTGGCCCAATCATCAAAGAGTGAGCGATTCTGTTTTATGTTCTGGTCTGGCGTTTTCATGGAAGTAAAAAGCCCCAGGGGAGATTTGAATTCGGGGGTATTTTCATACCGCTCCCGACCTCCTGATATCCTGCCATGCTTTGGTTGCTTTTGGAAACATAGCTGATAAGTACAAGTCAGGTACTCAACCACTGAGCTACTGGGGCCTAAGGCTATTCTCAGAATGTTCCTTTATTAAGTTTTTGCTCTCTACTGATGCGAAGGCCAGGCTTTGGAAGGGAAGAAGTTCTCCCCCTGCGCATATGGCAGATAGGTTTTTAACTTGAACCATTGCTTGATGAAGGTCTGCATCACGTAGGCTTCACGGTATAATTCTCTTTTCCGCTCTTCTAATTTACTGCCATAGATTCTGCTGGTAAATATATCAAGGACATTCTTAAGAATTGGATGATTAAGGAATTCATATTCATAATTTTTTTCGATAAATGTCCTAATAGAAACTTCTATCTCTCCCTTGTCGGCCTTAATTTTTTTTCCATCCTTGATGATTTCTGCTGAACCTAATCCCAGAATATGAAAATCTATATCTAAATAGTAGGTGAGGTATCCTAATTCTTTATCGTCCTGCTTAACAGTGGGCACTCCTTCCGCTATTTTGTAGCACCTCCAGCGGATCCAGATCTCTTTTACTCCTCCCGTGGTAACTCTTTCACCATAAAAACGTTCAAAAGTATCTAGACCGGTTTCCCAGTCTTTCCAGCCGTGTTCCTTGCACCATTCCCATAATTCTTCGTAGAAAGCTTTCAGGTCAAAAACATCTTTGTACTTAACTTTTAATGGGCTGAATTCTGGGAAGATCGGAACGAACCTACTTTTATCTTTTCCAAAAGGATTGGCTGCTTTTGCGGGCACGATTTCAAAGAAGAAAATGAGATATATAAATGTTTAGCCAACTAATAATCCTGTTTTTAAAATTCTATCTTTTTCTTAAACCACAAATAAAAAATCCAAGTTGTGCCAATGGCCATGTCAACTATTGCTAATCTGAGTTGATGGCCTACTTCAGCAGCAGTTCCGGCGAAGGCAGAACCTTCTGGGACAGCAGTACTGATTCCAGAAAATAATGAGAAGTGCATCAGGCTAGGCCACAATATGGGAACCCCAAAACCGAATAACGAGTCTAACAGTAAATGGGTGCTGATCCCTAGACCTATAAAGAGGGCAAATTGTTTTTTTTCCTGGTGTTCGAGTATTGAAAAAAGAGCATATACTGTTAAAATTGCTAGCCCTATAAAAATAAGGCTATGGGTAAAAGTCCTATGGGTATCGTATCCCAAAGTCCAATCTAGTAAGAAATCTATATCAGGTAAAATACCTCCTAACAGCAAGAAGAACCAGGCTGCGTGGCTGATTTTCTTTTTAGAGAAATATTGGTAAGCTTTACCTGCTCCCCATGCGCCGACAAGATGGCCGAATGCATAACTCATGGTTAAAAGCAGAAGCTTAATCTTTATATATATAGTGGAATTCGAACCCAAAATGTTAATAGGAATAGTAGGAAAACCCAACGTTGGAAAAAGTACTTTTTTCAAAGCAGCTACGTTAGCTGAAGTAGAGATAGCTAACTATCCTTTCGCGACCATCAAACCAAATTCAGGAGTAGGCTATGTCAAGGTAAAAGATGCTGCCAGAGAGTTTGGCAAGGTTTCTAATCCACGCAATGGTTATGTGCTCAAAGAATTCCGCTTTGTACCGGTGCAATTATTAGATGTAGCTGGCTTAGTTCCTGGAGCGCATCAAGGTTTGGGTATGGGCAACCAATTTTTAGACGATCTACGCCAAGCAGATGCCTTGATCCATGTCATTGACGTCTCTGGTTCTACCAATGAAAAAGGTGAAGTAGTAGACGCAGGAAGTTATGACCCTCTGGAAGATGTGCGCTTTCTGGAGGTGGAACTGGATTTTTGGTATCTAGGCATCATCCAGAAAGGCTGGGAGAAATTTGCACGTACAGTGATGCAGGAGAAAATCGAGATCCAGAAAGCTCTCGCCAAACAACTTTCCGGCCTCAAGGTGACTGAAGCGATGATCGAAGAAGCGGTGGAGAAACTTGGTCTGGATAAAGAAAGGCCTAGCTCGTGGTCTGAAACGAATCTGAAAAACCTGGCGGTATATCTGCGAAAAAAAACCAAACCGATGCTGATAGCCTGCAATAAGGCGGATGTACCTACTGCTGCTGAGAATATGAAGAGGCTCCGGCAGGAATTCCCTGAATACTTATTTATCCCTTGCTCTGCAGAGGCCGAGATAGCCCTGCGGGAAGCGGCTCGCAGCGGACTAATTGAATATGTGCCAGGGGAAAAGTCATTTACAATTGTACAAGAAGATAAGTTGAATGAGAAGCAAAAAAAGGCATTGCAATTCATTCAGCAGAAAATTCTTGATGTCTATTCTTCCAGCGGAGTTCAGGAAGCATTAGATAGTGCAGTGTTCAAACTGCTGCAATATCTGGCTATCTATCCTGGAGGCGTCAGCAAACTGGAAGATAAAGATGGCAATGTGCTGCCGGATTGTTTCTTGATGCCTCCTAAAAGTACCGCACTGGATTTTGCCTATAAGCTGCATACTGACTTAGGGAAAAATTTCATCTGCGCCAAAGATGTGCGGACCAAGAAAACGGTTGGCAAAGATTATGCTTTGAAGCATTTAGATGTGCTGGAGATTGTGTCTGGGAAATAAACTTCTTCTATACTACAGAAATGATTATATATCACTAACTGAAGATTCTTGGAGAGGTGGTGTGAGTGAGCTGGCTGCAAAGAGCAGTATTGTTTTTGAAGAGTACACAAAAGAATGGTCAGGAAGAGCTTTCTATTTCTCAGCTTCAGGAATGGCTGCAACAGCGTTCGCAAGAGATTGTAGAACAACATCATCTTCTTCCCGCCGTGAAGGAGCATGCTAAAATCATGGAAGATAAACGCTGGGCGTTGGAAGTGCAATTAGATGTCTGGCTTAAAAAAGTACGTTTACAACCCAATGCCCATGAATTGGTTTCTCTTTTTCGAGAGACCCGACAAATTTTAGACAAGCTGCATTTTACACATCAACCGGCTATAGGAGAAGTTTTAGCAGTAAATCAGGAATTGGAGAAAAGATTACACCACTTGATTGAAAAGATAGAGGGGGGAAATTTTCTTCACGATTTTAGTTTTATGTTAGATGAAAATGCCAATCCAGATACTAATCCTCTCTTGACCGCGCTGCTGGATCTGGATGCGGTACGGAAAAAGCTTGATCTCAAGATTACTGAAAGCAAGCATGATGCGATCCAACTTATCGCATCCAAGGCAGATTATGTACGCCGGATTTTGGTGCATTCGCGCCAATTGAGGCAAGAGCTGGAAGCAAAAAGAAGCCGCTTGGCAGCTGCCCAGCAGAAAAAATGGGAAAAAGAAAAATCCTTGCAGCAATTACAAGGAGATAAAAAGAATCTTGATATCCATGAACTAACCAAAAAGAAAAAAGAAGTAGAACAAAAACTAGAAGAAAAGGAGATGGAAATTCTTACTTTTTTCTCTAAGATCAAACCTCTGCTGCAGCAGTATCTGGAGATTGAACCATCTAATGGACTATTGTTCTCATATATTCAGGATCCTCTTTCTTCTTTCCATCAAGATGAGGGTTTGTTTGTGCTGGAGATCCTTGAGAAGATCGCTGAATTGCTCCGGCAGGGAAAATTTCATCTTAATCAAGAAGATATGCTTTCTTCACTCTCGGCCCTGGAAGGGATATATAGCCAGCGCCTGCCTGCAGTAAAAAATGGATATAGAGAGCTGCAGAATGAATTGGAAGAGATTACGGACCAAATTCACCGTAATTTTTTTGTCATAAAAGTGGACGATGCTGCCTATCGATTAGAACATTATGTTAAGCAGGCGCAAAAGATAGAAGAGGGAATTTCTTCTCTTTCGAGAAAATCTAATAAACTGCAAGACTTACTTACTCGTGAGCATGAAGAGCTTCAGAGCTTAATTAAATCTAGCTTAGAGCGAAACGTTTTGATAAAAATAGAACATTGAAGGTTTGCCTTCGATAGTTCAAATTCTCTAACCTCTTCCTATCTCTCTTTTGAACTTCTGATAATTTCTTTCCAAGCATTCTAAGGCAGGCAGATCACCTTCTGCTAAGTATTCTAAAGCAGCTCCTCCCCCGGTCGATATATGTGTTAAGTTGTGGTGGAGATGGAACTTGATCAACACTTCTGCAGTTTCCCCCCCTCCGGCTATAGTGATAGCATTTTCTAATTTTCCTAAGAAGCGGGCGATTTCTTTAGTAGAGACGGCGAATTTGGCCCATTCGATGTAACCAAGCGGTCCATTCCAGACTACGGTCTTTGCTGAGGCCAGATATTGCTTGAAGAGGCTGATCGTTTTCGGTCCTAGATCTAGGCCTATCTGATGTGCTTGAAGATGATGATAATCTACGATTGTAACTTTTGCTCTTGGAGAAAAAGATTCAGCGACAGCAAAGTCAAGCGGTAAGATGATTTTACTTGCATATTTACTCCTCAGAATTTTCCTGGCTATTTCGTTGGAAGCGGCATCACTTTTAGAAGCGCCAATGGAAATCCCTTTTGCTTTAAGAAAGGCAAAGGCTAAGGCTCCACCCACTAATATATAATCATATTTTTTGAGCGCTCGTTCCAAAAGGGCTATCTTATCCAACTTTGCTCCACCCATGATCCAGATAGAAGGTTTTTGAGGATTAAGTCCTTGGGAAAGGGAACGGATTTCAGTTTCAAACAAAAGACCGGCAGCGGAAGGGAGAAATTCAGTGATGGCACATACAGAAGCATGTTTTCTATGAGCGACGCCGAAAGCATCGTTGACATACAACTCTGCCAGATTAGCCAAGGAGTGAGCAAAAAAAGAATCATTTCTTTCTTCTTCTGGATAAAATCTGAGATTTTCTAACATAAAGATAGTCTGCGGTTTTCCTTTTTGGATGGTTTCCAGCACTTTTTTTCCTAAGCAATCATCTAATTTAACAATTCTTTTTGTTGGCAGTAGTTTTTGTAATTCTTTGACTAACAGGGTAACTGAATATTCTTTGGAGAAACTTTTCGGTCTGCCAAAATGAGTAGCCAGCACGATTTTACAGTTGTTCTGCAGCAGATATTTAATAGTGGGAAGAGAAGCTTTTATTTTAGTATTGTCTGTAATTTTTCCTTGCGCAAAGGGAACATTGTAATCTACGCGCAGGAAAACAGTCTTGTTTTTTACTTGAAGTTCTGTGAGCAAGAAGCGTTTCATACGCTTGAAAAAAGATTTATCGTATATAAAATATGCGTGGGGAAAAAAGTTACCATTTTAAAGTTAAAATAAATATTTATAAATAAGAATTGTTTGTTCTAGAACTTAGTTCATAATTATAATCACTGAAAAGAGGTTGGTGTTAAAATGAGAAAAGGAATAAAGGTTTTATTGGTTTTGATTGTACTGGGTTTAGCTATTTCAGTTTTAGCAGCCCATTTATTAGCTGGATTAAGTAATGCCAGTTTTACTCAGGTAACCCCTGCAGCCCTCGCTAGGTTTATAGGTAGTACTAATTTAAACGTTACTTTTCTTGCAAACATGACCAATGGAAACTGGAGCATACAAAACGTTACCTTTAGATTTGTAAACAAAACTGGAGTAGCTGGTCAACAAGTGTATAACACTACGGTCTTTAACGGCACTCCTGGTTCAGTTGGTCCAGTGTTCTTCCAAAATACTTCTTTCGATACTCGCCTTCTTCCGGATGGGGTATATGATCTCAACGTAACGGCTCAAAACATCACCACGATTGCTAATAACGCTACAAGTACTAATATTACTGTTGATAACACTCCACCTTTTGTAAATGTCAGCGGTCTTCGTGCTGGTAATGCTCCTACTATTCAATATGGGCAAAACTTTACTGTGGATACCAGGCAAAATGTCACTTTTAATGCGACAATCTACGATCTTGAACCAGGCATAGCTAATGATTTATTTAAAGAATTTATGGTGGATGTGAATAATAGCGTTTACTTCTGGTTTGACAACGGAACTGGAAATGATTTCAATGTTACTCCAATTAATGATTCTGGTAAATGGTTTGTAAAGTATAACCTCTCAGATCTCTCTGGCGGGAACGAGTGGCAGACTGTTCGGGTCATGGCTAATGATACCATGAGTAATGGTACCTATAACAACCGGAACGATTCGGTGTTCTGGAACTTTACAGTTGACCGAACTAATCCAAAAGTAACTGCGACAGCTAGTGGTGTATCTTCAACAGCTGTTACCCTTTCAGCATCTACCAATGAGTCTGTGCTTAATTGTACTTACTCCGTGACTAATGGTGCTGGCAGCGGTACATTTACTGGTCCAGGTACTAGCTTTAGTACGAGCAGCTTAGTCTTGCTGCCAGGAAATGATTACGCGGCTACTGTCACTTGTGGCGATTTCGTAGGAAATCAAGGCAGTGGTTCAGTTAGTTTCACTTCATCAGCTACTGCTGCAGCCAGCAATGGTGGCGGCGGTTCTGGCGGTTCAAGCGGCGGAATATCAACTGGCGTCCAAGGATCATTTGAGAAGAAAGTGTGGACTTCCATCAACGCAGGCGAAACTGCTTCGGTCACTTTGAAGAATGGAGTAGTGGGCGTGACTGAGGTCTCTTTGACAGTTCCTAGCACTGTGTATGGCGCTTGGATTTCTGTAGCGAAGAAAGATTCATTGCCCAGCTCAGTATCCAGCTTTGAAGGTAAAGTTTACAAGAATGTAGAGATTACCAAAGGCCCAGCTTTAGCAAAAGAAGGAGCTTTCACGGATGCCACCATCAAGTTTAAAGTAGAGAAAGCTTGGCTTGCAGAAAAGCAGTTGACCAAAGAAGCAGTCGCTTTACATCATTATGAAAATGGGGCATGGACTCAGTTGTCAACAATGGTTGGCGAAGATGATGGCACCTATGTGCACTACAGCGCGAAAACGCCTGGTTTCAGCTACTTCGTGATCGGAGAAAAATCTGGCGCAGCAGCCGCTGCTCCTGAAGCGGAAGCAGTACCTGTAGAAGCACCAACTGAAGAAGCAGCTGCTGAAGCTCCCGCAGAAGCACCAGTTATGGATGAGAAGAGTTTGAGCAAGACTTGGGTTGTAGCTCTCCTCGCAGCCTTAGTTGTGGTGGTAGCAGTAGTAGTGTACCTGAGAAAGAAAAGGTAAATCTTTCTTTTTTCTTTTACTTTTTTTTAAATATCTTATTTTATTTCTATGGGTTTTTTAATCATTGATATAATCACAAATTCAGAATTTTACTAATCTCTTGAACTACCCGCTCCTGAAAATCAGTGAGCGTTTCCCCTTCCTTTTTCGTGGTAGTAAGGGCGCTGAGCAATGTTTTAGTAAGAAAGAGTTCTGTTTCAGCGCCATACAACTTATTCTGCTGCAGGTGCTCTTTGATGATTTCTTCTTCCATCATTTCAGGGTTTGATGCAGCAATTTTAATCTCTTCAAATCCTTCTGATTGTAAGCTGTATGTATTCTTCATGATGAAATAGGCTCCTTTGCGGTATAATTCGGTCAGGATATGGTTGAAATTGATGTCTGAAGCCTTGCCTTTGGCCAGTATCCCTGCTAATCTGATGGTGATGAGCTGGTCCTGAAGCTCTTTTTTTTCGAAGTGGTCTAAAATCTCGAAAGTAATCACCTCTGGAGATTTCTGGCTGCAATCAAGAGTAAAATCATGATGCTCCATCACTTTTACGGGAATCCATTCAACTTTCTGTATACCTTCATCGACGGTGATAAGATAATATCCACCATGGCTGTATTTTTCTACTTCGGCAAAATTATTGGGGAACAAGGCACCCGGGTAGGTCAAGGTACCGTATCCTTCTAACTCTATTTTGGTGGGATGATGAATGTGGCCGCCAGCATAGTAGTTAAAGTTTTTGGGAAGGAATGAAGCCGGTTGTGATTCTATCTTTTCCATATGTTTTGGTTTCATCTCCGAAAGAGTGGTATGAAACATGAAAATTTTGTAGCCAGATTCCTGTTCTAAATTCTCAAGATGTAAGTTTTGATAGTAGGTTTTATCTAGCTGTCCTTTACGTCCGAGAATGCCAGTAAGCTTGACTCCAGTCTTGGGGTCAGTAAAAAATTGCAGATGCAGTTCCTTCGTTTCCGGATGGATCTTCCCCCGGCAGACATTTTTCAGCAACCCGGCATTTTCCAGAACATCGATCATCGTTTTTCCAGATGGTGAAAAGTCGTGCGACCCGGCAATGACATACAAGGGGATGTTTTTGTCCTTTAATTCTTTCATTTTTTTGGTGACTATTTTCAGGGTGTCTAAGGAAGGAAGAGAAGTGTTGAAGATGTCTCCGGCGAAGAGGATGAAATCCACCTGGTCATGAACGCACTGGTCTATGGCGGTAAGAAAAGCTTTGGTAGAGAGATCCCGCATTTTTGGCTCTCTCCAGGAGCCGAGATGCAGGTCTGCTAAGTGAGCGTATTTCATATCGTAGTTTGGTGATGAATTGTTTTTATGGATTGTGGTGGTGGTTTAACACATTAAAAGGCATATTTAAGGACAATTAATTTCATCACCACTTGGTTATAATTTTACAAAGTTTTATAAAAGGATGATAGAAAATATGCCTATGGAAGAATTTAGAAAATTAGGGTTGTCAGAAAATGCTCTGCAAGCCCTGCAAAAGAAAGGATATAGTATCCCGACGGAGATTCAGCGAAAAGCCATCCCTATTTTATTGGAAGGCAAGCATGACATCATCGCTCAATCACAGACCGGTACTGGCAAGACTGCTGGTTTTGCGCTGCCTATCATCGAGAAAATAAAAGAAAATGCCGGGCATGTGCAAGCTATTGTGCTTACTCCAACCAGGGAGCTGGCTCTGCAAGTCGCTAAGGAATTCGAATCATTGATGGGAAAAAAAAGACTGCGAGTTCTGGCTGTATATGGCGGAGCTTCTGTTTCTGAACAGCGTGATAGGCTGCGTCAGGGAATCGATATCGTGGTAGGAACTCCAGGCCGAGTCATTGATCAATTGGAGAGACGGAGCCTGAATCTGTCCATGATCTCTTTTGCAGTCTTAGATGAAGCTGATGAGATGCTTAATATGGGTTTCCTTGAAGATATTGAGACTATCCTGAAAAGTACCAATGCCAAGAAAAGGATGCTTTTATTCTCTGCAACTATGCCCAAACCGATCATCGGCATTGCCAGAAAGTTCATGCATGATCCGGTCATTTTAGAGATTGAAAGGCAGCAGCAAACTTCCGGATTGACAGAACACATCTATTATGAAGTCAGACCGGGCGATAGATTTGAATGCCTGCGCAGAGTTCTGGATATCACTAAAGATTTTTATGGGATTGTTTTTTGCAAGACTCGAGCAGACGTCGATGAGCTTAGCCGCAAATTAATGAATGCTGGATATAGTGCTGCGGCTATCCATGGAGATATCTCTCAGGACCAGCGGGAGAAGATCCTGCAATCTTTTCGGGTAAAGAAAATTACTGTTTTAGTCGCTACTGATGTTGCTGCGCGAGGTATTGATGTAACTGATCTTACTCATGTGGTGAATTATTCCTTGCCGCAAAGTTCTGAATTGTATGTGCACAGAACCGGAAGAACCGGCCGAGCAGGGAAAAAAGGGATCGCTATCACTTTCGTTATCCCCTCAGAGAAAGGAAAATTCAAATTTATGGAAAAACGAGTCCATGGCCAATTGCACCGTCGGGAAGTACCTTCCATCGATGAAGTGAAAGTCATGAAGGTCCAACATCTAAAATTAGAGCTGGATACAATTTTAAAATCTGATGCCTCAGGAAAATACACTGCCCTAGCCAAAGAGATCCTGATCAGCAATCCTCCGGTACCAGTGGTTGCTGCATTGCTTAAACAGGTCTTTCAATCAGCGGAAAAGGAAAGTTATGCAGAGATCCAAAAAGCTGGCCGCGAAGAACGCAATGAACGCCGACCAGGCCGACGCGAAGAACGCGGATCTGGTAGAAAGTGGCGCGGCCCACAACGAAGGAGACGCTGATGGCACGGATTACCGTACGTGGACATGAATTTAGTGAATTGGTGATTAAAGATTCTTATGATAGACGAGCATTGCAGTTCAAGAATACCATTATTGCTACTTTAAAAAAAATAGGACTTACTGAAGATGATATGGAAATAGTACTGCCGAGAATCGCTAGGATGAGGGGTGTTGCGGCCGCCTCTTGGTATTTTGATGGCCGAAATATGTATTTCAGTTATCGAAGTGGAGCGACTTTTGTACAGAACTTGTATGTGGTCTTGAAAGTGATTGAAGCAGAAGTTGCGCTATTGTTAGCTGAGACTAAGACAGCAGAAGAATTTGTCCGCGACTTCATGGAAGATCGCAATGTGGAAGTTCAAAGGCGGGAAGCTCGGAAAGTGCTCGGTGTAGAAGAAAATTGCATTGACATTGAAATCATCAACAAGAGCTATAAACAATTGGCCAAACAATCGCATCCTGACTTGGGCGGCGACTTAGAGAAGTTTAAAGAAATCAATAATGCTCATAAGATGTTGAAGAGAGAGTTGTGTTAGTCCTTTTTTTTCTCAGCCAACACTTCTTCAATTTTTTTTAAACATTCGGCAACATCTTTATTGATATCACTTTCCCAAATTCTAATTAACGTCCAAGAACTATTATCTACTTTAGATATGTATGCACTCTTAGATTTATCTTTACTTATTCCTCTTATTTGATGGGGGTGAAGTTTGGTTTGGTCGGGAAATTTTTTAGGATTTGCATGCCAGAAATCTCCATCAACTTCAACAATAACTTTTTGCTGAGGGAAACAGAAATCGCACATAAACTTATCCATAAATCTATATTGATGAATAAAGTCTATCCCTTCTTTATATCCTCTTTTTACTAATTCTTCTTTTATTGTTCTTTCTGGTTTTGTGTTTTGTTGACGTGGAAATTGTCCAGATTCGTATTGTTTTAGAATATTTTGCCTTCCCCATTCTGAAAGCTCTGGCATCTTCTTGTCTTTATTCCAAGGAACAGGCATAACGCCTTTTTTTCCTTTATTCCAAACATTTTCTGTCTCAAAACGTTTCTTCATAGCTTCACTTATTCTCTTTTTTACTTCTGGATCCGACATTGTTTTTTTATGGGCTTCACTCATCTTTTTAAGCGATTCTTCAGAATGCTTTTTACCATAAAAATAATTATCTCTCCCAGAGTTTTTTCCTTTGTGGGCTTCACTTTGTCTTTTTCTAAGTTCGGGATTATTTTCCCAAACTTTCTTCTGAGCTTCACTTAATCTTTTTCTTACTTCAGGATTAGACAATGTTTTCATTAAAGCTTCTCTTTGTTTTTTTATTCTTTCTTCCGAAGGGTGTTTTCCTTTCATTGAATGAATTATCTTTCCTTCGGAGTATAGTCTCTTTTGAGATTCACTCATATTCTTCTTGGCTTCTTCAGAAGCAGGTATGCCTCTATTCCAAGCAGGTTTTCCTGTCTTCTTTCCCTTCATTGGGTGGACTATTTTCCCCCCAGAATACATTAACTTTTTTGCTTCACTTATCTTTTTCTTAGTTTCTTCAGAATGAGTTTTTCCATAGAATGGATTGTTTTCTCCAACCATTTTGCCTTTCTTAACTTGGCTCATCTTCTTTATACTTTCTTCGCTATGATGTTTTCCAAACATGGGATGATTTTCTCCAGACCTCTCTGAAATTTTTCTCCCTTTACTCCAAGAAGCCTGCCCTTTTTTTGATTCGCTTAATTTTTTTCTAGTTTTTTCGCTCATAGGTATGCCTTTGTTCCAAGGCACTAACCCTTTCTTGAATTTTGTATCAACCACATTTGAAACAAGCGTATGACGGCTTAAATATTTTTCCTTTAAGAAATAATTAGTGAGCTGTTAGGTTGTTTGGATATGGATTAAAAAATCTTTATTGTTTAATACTCATACAACATTTCTTATATTTTTTTCCACTTCCACATGGGCACGGTTCATTTACACGTATTTTTACTTTACCCTCTAATTTATCTTTGTTAATCTCTTCAGAATGAACTTTACTACGATAACTTTCTAAATTTTTAAGCTCAAATTCAGGTATTTGAATTACAGGATTACCTCTATAGTACTTGTTCCTTATCTCAAAATCTCTTTTCCCGACCTTTATCCGAGTTCTAACATCAGCATTATCTACCAAAGCTTTTCTAATATTATCTCTCAATTCGCCATTAAATCTTCTCTCGCTATCTGGGAGGAATAATACTCTATCTTCTTTATCAATCTTTGGAGTTACATCAATATATCCCCCTTTCTTATTGACCCATATCGCATGGAATTCTGCTTCAAGAAAAATTTTTGAATCTTCCCAAATTATCCACCCATACTGAACATCCCCTCCATTTTTCTCAATATGTTTTTCCACATTCCCATAACATTCTCCGGGTATGTAGCCGTCAACTTGAAAGAATTCCAAAAAAACTGGCTTTGTCGTAGAGTCTATTTCTCCACAGAATTCTAATATCTCTTCACTAATTTCATTAGGTGTTGTTATATTCATATTATTCTTCTCATTCTCCAAAACCTTTATAAAAACAGTCTCTTTTATAGATAAACATATTGGAAGGCGGAAGCAGAGAGTAACGATCCAAATCATACTTATTCTGTTTCAAATTGTGTAACAAACTGTTAGCGATTTTTGCCGAGAGAAGCAATGCTTTTCTTGCATCACAAAATTCTAAGCATCTCTGCTTACTGGTTTTTGTGGCTTCCAGGAGAAAACAATGAAATTTGAAGAATTAAATATACGGCCAGAAATAGTGAAAGCTCTTACCGAGCTAGGTCTCACTGATGCAACCCAGATTCAGGAAAAATCTATTCCGATCATCAAAGAGGGAATTGACCTGATTGGTATTTCTAAGACCGGTTCAGGTAAGACTGCCGCGTTTGGTATCCCGCTCTTAGAGAAAATTATTCCAGGAAAAGGATTGCAAGCAGTAGTCTTAGCGCCTACTCGAGAATTGGCAGTCCAAATCTCACAGGAATTAGCCAAGTTTGGAAAATATTTAAAATATAGGATTGCTACTGTCTATGGGGGAGTTTCTTTAGAGCCGCAAGTTCAGGAATTGACTCGCGCAGAAATCATGGTGGGAACACCAGGTCGAGTATTAGATCACCTTAATAGACGAACTTTAGATGTAAGTAAAGTACAAACTTTTGTTCTTGATGAAGCTGATAAAATGGTAGACATGGGTTTCATAGAAGACGTAGAAATTGTTCTCAAGGCCGCTCCACGAGAACGGCAGATCTTACTCTTTGGAGCTACTATCTCTACTGAAATTGATAAACTGCGAGCAAGATACATGCATGAGCCGCAGACTGTTGAAGCAGAACAATACGTGGAGGAAGATCTGCTAAAACAATATTATTATACTGTTGATTACCGGCAGAAGTTTTCTTTACTGGTGCATCTATTGAAGACCGAGAATCGTGGCAGAGCGATCATTTTCTGTTCTGCAAGATCAACCGTCGATATGGTGGCCAAAAACCTGCACAAGCAAGGTATCGATTCAGAAGCGATTCATGGAGGATTAAGCCAGAGCAAACGCTTAAGCATCATCAGCGATTTTAATAAAGGAAAGATCGATCTGATCGTGGCTTCATCTGTTGCAGCACGAGGATTGCATATTGATGACGTGACTCATGTCTTTAATTACGATCTTTCCCAGGACCCGCAGGAGTACGTGCACAAAGTAGGAAGGACCGCTCGCGCAGGGAAAGAAGGAAAAGCGATTACCTTACTCTCCGAACGGGACTATCAGGCATTTGGTGAAGTCTTAAAACGATACAGATTGAAGGTGGAAGAATTACCCTTACCGGAATTTGCTCGAGTTCCCTTCGATGCCAGCAGGCCGCAATCCAGCGGCGGATTCAATCGGAGATTTGGACATCATTCTCGAGACAGCCATCATTCTGGCGGTCATGGATCTTCACGCGGCGGATACGGCGGTGGAGATTCTCGCAGAAATTCATATGGCGGATCACGAGGAAGTTCTTACGGATCTAGCGAGGGACGTTCATCTTACGGCTCTTCACGGCCTCGATCTAGAGAGATGACCAGGAGAAAAGATTAAATTGGTCAATTGCACTAAATGTAATGAAAAAATAACTTTTCTTGAGAAGAAATTAAACCACAAAGAAAAAGTTTATTGCGAATCATGCCACGAACAGCTATTGAAAGAAGATAACAAGGAACATCTTAAGAAGGTGATGAAAATTAATCCTAAATGGGAATATTGTACGAAGAAAGTACTTACCGTTTACGGAGATGCTATTAAGATTGATAAAGAAGTTCAAAAGCTAGGCGAAGAAGGTTGGGAATTAGTCCATGTTGCAACTATGACAAATCCTAACTTCATTACCGGTCAGATGATCAATGCTTTAATGTTCTTTAAACGGAAGATAGCAGAATGAATAAAAATAGAAGTATGTGTCTATAACTGTTATTCTACCGTCACCTTATTTCCATAAACTCTCTAAAACTTGCTTGAACTTCTTTTCTATAACCTACTAGGAGAAGGATTTAAATTTGGAAAATCTTTTAAATTAAGGATACTTTAAGTGCTTATGGAAACAGTTACTGTCCCAAAAGACCAATATGAACAACTTAAGAGAATGGCAGAGAAATTAAAGTTAATAGATGAAACTATTCACGATGAATTTTCAGTAAGAAATCTTATGATCTTACAAGAAAAGCAGGCATCATTTGGGTTTCTCAAAGATGAGAAGGAAGATATTTATTCTTTTGACGATATTAAACAATGAAACGGGGTGATGTAGTTCTGGTTCGTTTTCCTTTTTCTGATTATTCCACTACTAAGCTAAGACCAGCTCTTATTATCTCTGCAGATAACGAAAAAGAAGTTTGTGTTGCTTTCATTTCCTCAGTGATTCCAGTAGAGTTGGATAAAACTGATTTTTTACTTACTGAAGAAGACGATGATTTCGTTCAAACCAGATTAAAGAAGGATTCTGTGTTTAAAATGAACAAGATTGCAACGCTGGATAAGAGTATCATTTTGGGAAGATTAGGTGGAGTTTCGAAAAGATTGCAAGAGGAATTAGACGAAAGATTAAGGATGGTTTTTGGGTTGTGTCAAGAGTAAATTTTTGATTTTATTTATTGTCTTCAAGAAATTAAGCTTAAACTCTTTCAGCGATCCAATCTAAAATTATTTTTCGAAGCCTAGGTTGTGGAACGGCTACCCCGCTTGCCCAGCGCTCAACAGTACTGTCAGCAACCTGAAATGTTGTTGCCATTTCTAAAATTGGAAGATTATATTCATTCAGGGCAATTTTAACTGCGCCTGAAAAATACTCTGGGCTGGTAGGATTAGGATTATGTACATTATATTTTTCAAAGTATTTGTCAATTTTCGTGTTTAGATCATTCATAAGAACCAGAAAGAATGGTCTTTTATATATCTTTTGGTTTCAATTTTACTCTGTTCAATTTTACTCCACCGTCACACTCTTTCCATAAACTCAGGTCATATTCTAACTAAATTATACAAAATATGACTTAAATTTTTTATAGTAGAGCCATTATTGAACTGCATGAAGAAAAAATCGTTAGCATCAAAATCACTTGCGGCAAAAGTATTTCGCAGAAGCTTACAGGCTGTTATTGGTTTCCATCTGCTCACTCAGGTTAACTATTGTATTAGAGGTACGTCGCAGAGTAAAGAAAGAGATGAATTTGAACGCGAGTTTGGTTTTGCGGTGCAGGGATTCAGGGGCGATGTCGAAGAAAATAAGGAGAAACTTTCAGAAATAGCGGATGCAGTGCAGAAAGAAAAAATAGAAAAACCATTTGATCTTACCGCTATAAGAATAAGTTCAAAGCATTATGTGGGGAAATCAATCTTCGGACAACTGGAGCATTTGGCAATAAAGGGTGGAGAAGCGTATAGCGGCATAAATTATCCGTTGATAGGCAGGATTTATATCAACAGTGATTCAGTCCATTCTTCTACTGTACACCATGAAATAAAGCACGCTAAAACAGATTCTCTTTTGCTGAACAGGCCTGAATTTAAGCAACGATGGGTTGCTTTGGCCGTTGATGATGACGGAAATGATCTTTATACCGGTTATGTCAACTGGGTCCTGTCTAAAGCACGGTTTGTTGGAAAATGGGTCACCCGAAAGGAAGTCAAGGATTACGAAAAGGCTGGTTTCATCACTTCGTATGCTGCATTGGGCTTTTACGAGGATGTTGCAGAAACTTGTGAAGAAGCGGAAAGTCGCAATTCTTTCTCTATCGATAAACTCATCAAGTTATTGTATATGGAAAAAAATGAAAAAATCATCGCTAAAATAAATCTCGCTCAGGAATACGACCTTATTCCAGCAGAATTTTCTGATTATATCTTACTTCAAAAATCCTTTCAGGAGAAAGAAGAATCAAAAGAAGCTTTGGGGGCATTATTGGCCGAAAGCGGAATTTTTCTGGCTGAGCATCCGGCCAGCGTCTATGAAATTACACTTAGAAAGAAACGAGGGAGAATGCTGGAGAAAGAAGAGAGATATGTTGATGCAATAGCAGAATATAAACTAGGATTGCTTACGGAGTATAAATATCATGATGATTATCCCGACCTCCTTTCAGATATTTCAGATTGTTACAGAAAAATGAATAAAACGGAGAACTCAGGTTTATATTCAAAAGCAAAGGAGAGATATGAACTGGGCTGGAAAGCAAATGATATTCATATTGCCGTGCATGGAGTGAATGATTTTCTGAGAGAGAATGGGGAAGAGTTATGATTGTTTTCTGATTATTCTACAGTTACTGACTTAGCTAAATTTCTCGGTTTATCGACATCGCATTCTTTCATGTCCGCAATATAATATGCAAACAACTGCAAAGGAATAGTGCACAGCAACGGATACAATATCTCTTCTACTTTTGGAATGTAAATTATATCATCACTCACTTTTTTTATTTCTTGGTCACCTTCCGTTGCAATAGTGATAACTTTTCCTTCGCGGGATTTGATTTCTTCGATATTTGAGAAAGTTTTAGCGTAGACAGAATCGCGAGGACAAATTGCCAAGGTAGGCATCTCTTCTGAAACTAACGCAATTGGCCCATGTTTTAATTCTCCAGCGGGATAGGCTTCGGCATGGATGTAGGAAATTTCTTTGAGTTTTAATGCTCCTTCTAAAGCGAGAGGATAGTTTCTGTTTCTGCCGATATAGAGAAAGTTTTGATATAGATAATATTTCTGGGCCAAGGTTTTGATTTCTTCGTGCTTAGCGAGAACTTCTTTTATTTTCGGTTCAATCTCAGTACTATTAAATTCTTTTCCAGCCAGATGAAATGCCAGTTTGTACATGATTATCAGTTGTGAAATAAATGCTTTAGTAGAAGCAACTCCAATCTCCGGTCCTGCGCGAGTGTAGATACGTTCATCAACTTCTCTGGCGATGGTGCTATCAACTACATTTACTATTCCTAATGTTTTTGCTCCTTTCTCTTTTGCTAATCTAACTGCCGCAAGAGTGTCAGCAGTTTCTCCGCTTTGGGAGATGACGATAACGAGATCTTCTTTGCCGAGAAGAGGTTCTTTGTAGCGGAATTCAGAAGCGATTTCGTATACGACTGGAATCTTGGCGACTTCTTCAATGATGTATTTTCCTACTAAGCTGGCATAGCTGGCGGTACCGCAGGCTACCACGATGATACGGGAGAAATTCTTGTTAAGATGGATGGGGACCTTCAGTGTTTCTTTAATCACTTCTGGCTGTTCAAAGATCTCCTTGAGCATGAAATGTTTGTAGCCTTGCTTCTGGGCTTTTTCTAAAATCCAGTTGACTTCGCGTACATCTAAGGCTTCTTCTTCGCCTTGGAAATTGTATACCTCAACATTGTCTTTAGTTATTCTGGCGATCTGAAAATCATTAAGATAAATAACATCGCGAGTGTGTTCAATGATGGCGGAAACATCGGAAGCAAAAAAGTTTTCTTTTTTACCTAACCCGATCACTAAAGGGCTTCCGTTGCGTGCGCCGATAATTTCTTGGCCATCAGCTTTGATGACGCAGAAGGAATATGCTCCCTGCAATCTTTTGATGGTTTTCAACACTGCTTCTTGGAGATTTCCGTTATAATGTTGAGCGATCAGATGAACTATCACTTCAGAATCGGTATCGGAAGAGAATTGTATTCCCTGGCTGCGGAGTTCTTCTTTCAATTCTAGATAATTTTCAATAATGCCGTTGTGCACTACTGCGAATTGGTTTGCTTGGTCGATGAAGGGATGGGCATTGCGATCTGAAGGCGATCCATGGGTGCTCCAACGATTATGCGAAATACCTATTGTTCCAGAGAGTTTAGGTAATGATTTAAGAATTTCTACTCTTCCTTTTTTTTTGTTAATGTTAATTTTATTATTTGAGATAACCGCTACTCCAGCAG
>Ga0209542_10002484_pt1 | contig 41178 bp, 53 predicted proteins | sample RifCSPhighO2_01_FD_184028 | JGI IMG/M metagenome (GOLD analysis project Ga0209542, IMG submission 184028) | Soil microbial communities from Rifle, Colorado - Rifle CSP2_plank highO2_0.1 (SPAdes) (version 2) | ecosystem: Environmental > Terrestrial > Deep subsurface > Rock core/Sediment ... | reverse complement strand
ACATAAACATTCCCGTCACAAATTTGTTCTTGATCTTAAAAATAGATTCTGAATCAAGTTCAGAATGACAGGATAAGATTGGTCTGAGCGTTTTTAAAAATGGTAAACAAAAAAGAAAGATCCTGAAATAAATTCAGGATGACAAAGGAGAAGTATTCGCATGATCCACTTACAAATAATTACCCCCGAAAAGACAGTTTTTGACGACGAGGTTGATCAGGTCTCTTTGCCTACCTCGCAAGGCCAAATCACAGTTCTTCCTCAACATGTTGGCTTAGTAACCACCATCGAACCAGGCGATTTAATTTATAAAAAACACAGCAAAGAAAATCTCTTGGCTTCCGGTTTTGGCTTTGCTCAAGTTACAAAAGACAATGTCAAAGTTTTGGTAGATCTGGCTGCACCCGAAGAAGAAATTCAGGAAAAAGCTATTGAAGAAGCTAAAAAACAGGCAGAAGTTGCTCTTGCACAAAAACATTTACTTTCTGAAGAAGAATACGCAACTGCTGCTGCAAATCTCCAAAAATCCCTAGCCCAGCTCAAAATTAAACGTCGTCATAGACGCTGAGTAATTGACCTAATTGCTCTAATTTACCTAATTGACCTAAATAATCCCCAATGACACAATCTAAATTAGACATTTAATTATTGGGCTTTTATTTAGAAATTAGTAATTAGAAATTAGAAATTTATGAGGTTTACCTCCATCGCCATTTCCGGTCCAGTCGCTTCCGGCACGACAACTGCTGCCAAATCTGTTGCAAAAAAACTAGGTCTTGAATACAAATCTGCCGGTGATTTCTTCCGCAAATATATGCTAAAGCACAACATCCCACTCCATGCTCACTCCCAAATCCCGAATGATATCGATCAAAAGGTAGACAGGGACCTCACGACTCTAGCAGATGGAAGTGGAGTAGTCATCGAAGGCCGATACATTGGCTATTTTACGCGAAACATGGCCCATGTCCTCAAGGTTTTATTAACGGCCGACGAGAAGATCCGCATTAAAAGAGCAACGGAACGCATCCATACTCACACGGAAACTGCACAAGACATCAAAAAAAGGGAAGACGAAAATGACGCCAAATTCAGAAAACTCTATGCCAACGAAAATTTCTTAGATCCCAATTTTTTTGATCTTGTGATCGACACAACCGATTTAAAACCGAATAAAGTAACCGAACAAATTTTAAGGAAGTTCTCGACACATTCGATTAACTTAGTGTCGACCCTGAGCAATATCGAAGGGTCGACTGGCTCGAACAGTAAAAAATAATACTCTTCGACCTTGTGGAGAAGTTTCCTAATTTTGATATTTAATCTTTAATCTTTGATATTATCCTACCGACCTATTTGAAAGCCCAAACTTCGCGTTCAGAGATTGTAGAAAATTGTGCTTATCGAAATACCCAAACTTAACATTATATTGACCCCTCGAAACTTTGATTCTTTGGTTAATTGACATTTTCTCATGTTCTTGTCCATCGATTATTAAGGAAATATCATCACCGCGAGCTACTTCAATTTCAATTTCATCTTCCGGAGATAAAACTACCGAAGGAATTGGCAAACCTATCGGATTTACAAAAGTAACAATTAGTGAATCTATTTCCGGATCTACAATCGACCCGCCGGAAGAAAGCGAATAACCGGTTGAACCTGTTTGTGTTGCCACAATTACTCCGTCTCCGGAAACTTTAATGAATTCTTCACCATTTACTATAATTTTCAACTCACAAACCCGATAGGCACTCTTAATTACAGCTTCATTAACAGCCCGATGCCTTATTGCTTTTTTCTTATTGCTTATTACCGATTCTACATCCAGTGTCATCCGCTCAGAAATGAATATTTTTTCTCCGCCTACTAATTTATCCGCAGCTTTTTGCCAATCTTTTCCTTCAACAGCCGTTAAAAAACCGATATTCCCGGTGTTAATTCCTATAAACGGAATTCCAAGTTCTGCAAACTGAGAAGCCTTATGGATTAATGTTCCATCTCCGCCAAAAGAAAGAATATAATCACACCCCGCTAAATTATCTTCCCCGGCTACTTCTACATTTTTATTTTCTAAATACTTCTTGACCTCACCAGCAACCTCTTTGGCTTTTTCGTTATCTTCTTTTAGGCCCGCACCCCGCATCGCGGTGGAGGACCGCAAGAAAGATTTATCTTTCTTATAAACAACTCCTAATTTCACTAAATGAATTCTAACATGAGATATTTGCAAATAAAGATTTTAGAGTTCTAAAATTATTTAGATGGTATGTCTAAAGAGATAATGGTGATAGATATTATTGGAGTAGAAGCAGATAACCGTTGCTCTGAATTGTCAATATCGGCAGAAGACCTACCTAGATTGTTTAAAGATGTCGGGCTAGGTTACCTTGATGTAAATCAAGGCGAGGACAATCCTGACATTCGCCCTAGAAGATATATACAAGTACTTATTCCAGAATCAGTCTTTCGGCAACTATTTCTTGAAATTCCAGGTCTTGGAGAACCAAAACCTACTCCCGATGATTCCCGGCTCCTTGATACTCTCGGCAAAATGTACCCATAAACAAAACCCTCGGAATTTTTAAAAAATGTGATAAAATTCTGCTACTTGGATCCGTAGCTCCATCCTTCGAGTAAAGCTTCGGATGGCAATCAATGGTTAGAGCATCACTCTTCTTTTTGCGAAGTCGAGTCTGACTCGACGAAGCAAAAATATCAGGCGAGCGAAGCGAGAGCTGATATAATCTTGCTCATGGGCGTGTAGCTCAGTGGCAGTAGCATCTGTCTTATAAACAGAAGGTCCCAGGTTCGATCCCTGGCACGCCCACTGAAGTAAGATACATGAGCAAGATTATTCTTGCGAATATAAGGTGAGGATCCTTGGTTCGAATCCAAGTGCGTCCACCATTTTGTTCCTAATATATCAGACGGAGTGCTGATATAAGGTGGGGTCTTGGCCTTCGGCTCTGAGAGCCTCAGGCTCGAATGAGTTCGAATCCATCCGGATCCACAATTACACATGACTACTCAAGGAAAAGAAATTTTTGTGCCGTCAGAAGAATTTATGACTTCTTTCACTGAGCAAGCAATTACTTGGGTAAGGCAGCAAAGGAATCAGCTTCGCCCAAACTCAAAAGGATTAACACAAAAAGAAAAGCGGGTCTTCTCCAGATTTTTTGATCAAGATTTGTTAGACTCCGCTAGATTCGCACATGTTCCGGTTATAAAAAATCCCGATTTTTATAAAGGCTTTAACAGTATTCCGCTTCTAGACCTTGAACAGGTGGTTGCTTTTACATTTATTGACACCGTTGCAGAAATTAGAAACTCGGCTATCGGGACTAAATTCCACGAGTTAGTTCATGTCGAACAGTTTCGTCAACTCGGCGTTGAAAGAACAGTCGCGCTTTACCTCAAGCAATGGGTAAACGGCGATTATGATTATTGGAATATAGAATTAGAAGAAGACGCCTCTGGATTAGTAGCTTGGTACCATTCAAACCCCCAAGAATCGTTCTCGGTTAGTGAGGAAGTCGCAAAACGACTTGAAACTTACAAACTCCTATAATCTAGCCCTGTGGATAATTTCGGCATCAACCACATTAACATCCCGCCCGTATCTTAGCCTTGAAAGCTGCTTGATCATTTCGGCAATTCGCGGGTCTTTCTCTACCTTAGTCAAGTCTCGAGATGTGTCTAAAGAAAAAGGAGGCACAGGCTCATTGCGAACTATTGTTTTGGTATATGCATGGAATCTTTCAACATTAATTAAATCCGTTTCATTAAATATCGGGGTAAACTCGTGCTGGAGGTAATTAGCATCTGTAACACCAACCCTAAAGCTTACAATTGTTCCCACGTTACCAAAGATTGCATTTTTGACTTCCTCTTCTACCTGCCCCACAAACTGGTTAGCCACAATTAAATTCAGTCTGAACTTTCTAGCCTCTGCCAGAATATCGGCAAATGTATCCGTTGCGAAGTTTTGGAACTCATCAACATACAGGTAGAAATCTTTACGCTGCTCTTCCGGCACATCCTGTCTGCTCATTGCGGAAACTAAAATCTTTGGAACCAATATAAGGCCTAAAAAGTCTGAATTCTCGTCTCCGATTCTTCCCTTAGAAAGATTTACAATCAAAATCTTCTGATTATCCATAATATCACGAACATTAAATGCGCTCTTCGACTGCCCAATGATATTTCTCATCATGCGATTAGTAACAAACCTTCCGAACTTGGAAACAATATAATCAAGAACCTCACTTTTGTGAAAGTCCGAAGTCTGGGCAATCTGGTCGGTCCAGTATCTTCTGACAATCGGGTCGCTAACTTTTGGCAGTAACTCCTGCACATATTTAGCATCGGTGAGCACCCTAACCACTTCTACAAACGAATTGCCCGGTTCACTCATTACCGTAAGCATCGCGTTTCTGACAGCGTGCTCGAACCTCGGCCCGATTATTCCGGTTTTATGCGGGTCGTAAAGCTTATACATCAAACCGACAATGTAAGTTGCCACAAAGTGTTTTTCCTGCTCAGATTGCGCCTCCAACATATTCATACCAAGCGGCCGTTCTGTATCTGCCGGGTTAAAATAAATCACGTCCTCTGCCCGCTCGGGGGGGATCAACGAAAGTAAATCTTCCGCAGCATCACCGTGAGGATCGATAAACGCCACACCTTTCCCTGCTTTAATGTCCTGCAGTACCATGTACTTAAGAAGTTCAGTTTTACCGGTACCGGTTTTTCCAATAATATAAAGGTGTCTTCTCCTATCGTCTTCACTAATATAGACTTCTTTGGTTGCTCCCCTGTATACACTTTTGCCAAGATGCATCCCCTCTGATGGGATTTGTGCAGGTGCTGGTGCTCGTTTTGCATAAACCCAGAAAATCCCGGGAGTTTCTACACTTTTATTGGGAAAATGGAAAATTGAAGCAAGTTCCTCGGTATTTAAAACCCCAAAATTTCCAAAAAGAGGTAAATATCTATAGACAAAATCTACTAAAAACTGCTTTTTGAACCTGATCCCGGCTCCGGTAAACCCATTGTATTCACTAGTAAACTGCGAAAACGTCGATTTAATATTATCAAGATGAACCTTCGCCTCCTCATCCGTATTAGACGAAACTACAATTCTGATGACCACTTTAAATCCAACTTTTGAAATATTGTTCTCGATAGCATCCATCTTTTTAGGATCCGGTGCACTCTTGCTCCCCTCTTTAGGTGAAAGCTCGGCTTCTTTAGTTTTTGTCACATACCTTTTACCGGCGCTTCTCCATTTTCCGTCAGACGGAGTCGCTAGAATTTGTATAGCAGCTCCTTCTCCCGGCTGCATTTTGGCAAATGATGAAGTTATCTGATTCAATGGATCATTGGGAAGATCTTTGAAAGTTTTGATAGGGTAGTAGTCGGCACTTTTTAGCCTCAGAGCAGCAAACGCCAATTTTCCTTCTTCGCTAAAAATATTGTATTCTTCTATTTCCTTAACATCGGCACCAGGATAAGCACCGTGAATTTGCTTTTCTACTAAATCTTGCAATGATTTAGGACAAGAAACAAAAAACTTAATCTCCTGTGAATCTGCAACAATTTCGAGAGAAAAATGGTCCTGCGGTTGCAAAAAAGTCCTGACTCCACCTTTATAAATAGAATATAAAGAAGAGAACATTTGTTCAGCCGCATCGATTTTAATTTCGTTGTCTCGCGGAACTGCAACTTGTAAAAGAACAAAATCAAGAGATCGCTCTTCTCTGTTTTTATTACGCATCCATACGATCCACAACCAGCCTACTCCTGCAGCAATCGCAACAAAAACTAATAAGGCCAGTCCTAAAAATCCTAATGATTGTAAAAAAAGTTCAAATCCGCTTGAAGCATCTATTGTTCCAGGACCAGTAACTATATCCTCAACTGGCATATATTATTTCTCCCCTTTGAAGATCACTCTTTTTGTGTGGTGATGAGCAAGTTTAACAAGTCTAGCAACAAAAAGTGCAAGCGCTATAATACTTCTAACTCCATAAACTTCTTTTTTAACTGTAACTTTGGAAGTAATTTTTGCATGTTGCCCTTCCTGATAGGTCTTCTCATCTATCGGCAGCTCTATTGTCCCGCCCTTATCTATTATTTCTGATGCTTCTACTTCCGGTGATTTTACTCCTGCGTCTCTTACGTCGGCAGGGATCTGGGGCTCAGGCTCTTTAAGCCCCGCCTCCTCACCGGCTACTTCTTTGACTTCTTTTTCTACCTTTCTATCTGCTTCTTTATGGATCTCTTTTACGGCATGTTCTTGAGATTGAGCTAGTTCCTGTTCTTTAGCTGCTCGCCCGATTACGTCTTCGAAATCAGTCGATGGCCGGCGGGGTTTAGGGGCCGGCTCAACCTTGTCTTGTTTCTTGTTATCATCTGTCGCTTTTGCTGGGTCAGGCATTGACTAAATTTTACTACATTAAATTGCCCTATTGTTAAATAGTTGAGTTATTAAATAGAGAATTAAAAAGTAAATTAAATCCGATTAAACAATATAGCAATTTAGCAATAGACCAATTATTTTCTTCCTTTTCTCAAAAACACAACTTCATAAACTATCGCAAACAAACTTCCGGCTAGTGGCCCTATTAACCAAACAGCCAGCGTATTAGTTTGACCGGATAATATCGCAGGTCCAATTGCTCTTACCGGATTTAAGCCTGCACCTGTAATAGAAACTAAAATTATGGACGCTGCAATCAAATATAAACCTAGCGCTAGGGGTCCAAAGCTAATTGGACCGCGCCTATCGACTGCCGTACTGAACAAAACAAAAACTAAACCAGAAGTAAAAATGGCTTCGGCAAGAACAGCCTGAGTAAGCGATATATTTAAGCCTACATTTGGCGAGCCAAGTGCATGCTTAACCCCATCCTGACCGAAAAACATTAACAGGAAAAATGCTGCGATAAAAGTCGCCAGAATCTGGGCAGTTAAGAAAAAAACAGTCTTACTAGCAGAAAGTCGTTGAACTAACCACAAAGAAATGGTAATCGCAGGATTTAAATATCCGCCAGAAAGATGCGCAGTCACGAAAATTAACGACGTGTAAGAAACCCCGATCACAAATGCGATTCCTAAAACTCCAATACCTCCATAAAGCGCTTCAATTAAAACTGCAAAGGAGCAAATCAACACAAAAAAGAATGTCCCTAAGAATTCAGCCAGATACGAGCGCCAATCGCTAACCCAGTCTTTGATATCCGAAGTCTTCATTAACCGATTAGACCACGCAACTCGAAATAATGTCAAATAAAATTTGTATGCAAAGACACAAAACCCTTGAATACTTGGTGTAGAATGGTAAAACAAACATGAAGTTGTTTATAGACAGTGCAGTTCCGGATGAAGTTAAAAAAATGTGGGACGCCGGGATAATTGACGGTGTTACCACTAACCCCACACTTGCCGCCAAATCCGGAATCGAATACAAAAAAGCGGTGGAGGAAATTCTCGCAACAGTAGATGGAGACATTAGCCTTGAAGTTCTTTCAACCGACACCGAAGGAATGGTGGCAGAAGGTCAGAAACTAGCTAAATTGCACCACAATGTCGTCGTTAAAATTCCAACAACCCCGGAAGGTCTTAAAGCTTTAAAAACTCTCAATCAAGAAGGAATTCGTGTAAATATGACTCTCGTTTTCTCCCCTAATCAAGCGCTTTTAGTTGCCAAGCAGAATGCTTACATCGTCAGCCCATTTGCCGGCAGGCTAGACGACATCGGCCACAGCGCAATGGATACAATTTCCGAAATCCGTCAGATTTATGACAATTATCAGTTCGAAACTCAAATATTATTCGCCTCAGTTCGCTCTCCCCTGCATGTCAAACAAGCAGCTCTTGCTGGTACCGACATTGCAACTTGCCCATTTGATGTTCTGGAAAAACTCATTAAACATCCCTTAACGGATATCGGGCTCAAAAAATTTCTTGATGATTTTAAGGCAAGCAAACAGGAGCCTCTTGTCCAAAGTTAAATGAGCACCAAAAAATACTTCATTGGTGTTGACGGAGGATCTACTAAAACCGAAGCAGTCCTAATAGACGAAAATAAAAAAGAGATGGGTAGAGGCCTTACAGCAGGCTCCAATGCCGACATCTTCGGGCTTAGTGAATCTGTAGACCGAGTATTTGCCGCCATAGAACAAGCTTGTGCTGGTAAAAACTCAAATATCACGGGAGCTTGCTTGGCAATTGCCGGCATAGATACAAAAAAAGGTAAATCTATATGGGAACAGGCAATCAAAAATCATTATTCATTTTCTAAATATCTCAATAAAAAACCATTTGTTGTCAACGATAGTCTTGCCGCACTACGCTCAGGAACAACTGCAGAAAACGCAATCGTTATTATCGCCGGTACAGGTTCAAATTGCTTTGGCAGAAACGAGAAAGGTGAAGAGGCTAAAAGCGGTGGTGTCGACTATATTTTGAGTGACGAAGGTAGCGGTTATAATATCGGTCTTCGAATCCTGAAACGCATTACTCAAAGTATCGACGGCCGCAACGACAAAACAATTCTAAAAGACCTACTCTTTAGAAAATTAAATATAAGTTCATTTTCTAAATTAGTTTCCCAAGTTTACGAAAAACCCTGGAATAAAGCAGACATCGCCAGTATTGCACCGCTAGCAGAAAAAGCAGCAGAAAAGGAAGATAAAGTAGCTAAGGAAATAATAGAACGAGCTGCGCACGACTTGGGTATTATGATCAAAGCGGTCGCCAATAAACTGCAGTTAAAAAACAAGCAGTACGAAATAGTAACAGCCGGAAGCGTATTTAATATTCAAACAATACTAATGATTCACCTAAAGGAAGATATCAAGCAATTTTCGCCTAAAGCCATATTAGTCAAACCCCATATTGACAGCGCGACTGCTGCAGCTTATTTGGCAATGGAGCAAACTCAGTAGTTTACTCAATTACCACTGATCCGATCGTCGAAGGGCGAAGATGGTCATGATATCCCCAAGTCCCTGTCTTTGTAACCGTCACAGTTTCTGATTCTCCCCTCTCAAGTCTAATTACAAATTCCCCGCCTGTAAGTTCCGGGTTTACAGTATGGGTTGGATGATTAGCACTGCCAATCTGGACTGTCCGAGATGAATTGTTTGTCCAAGTTATAGTTTGACCTGCACTAACTGTTACTGAAGCCGGCTCAAATCCACTGTCCGTGTAAGTTACTGTCACGCCACCTTCAGAAGGTTGGGCTTGCTCAGTTTGTTGGCTGCCATCAGTTGTTTGGCCACCAGTTTGCGTACCTGTTTGTTGACCATATTTGCAAGCGGAAAGCACAAAAGCAACTGCTGCTATCGCGATGAAAAACCAAAATTTTCTAAGATTAATTATCAAAAGTATCACCTCCCTACAAAATTTTTAATCATTAAATTTTGAAACATTTTGATTTCAATAAAAATTTAAAATTGTAAATTATCATATTTTCCCCGCACTTCCAAATACATCGATCTTATTTTCAACCACCGAAGCAACAGCCATTATAACGTCCGGTGTTAACTTATATACTTTATATTCTTTTGGGTTTTCACCAAGCTCTTCTTCTAAAGCATCTTTATATGCAACCCTAAGTTCGGTGTTAACATTCACCTTTACAATCCCTTCAGCAACAGCTGCCTTGACCTGATCTGCGGTAATTCCACTACCTCCATGAAGCGAAAGAAATGTATTCGGCACTGCTTGCTGAATTTGTCGAAGCAGATCAATATCCAAATCGGGCTGAACAGGGAAAGTTCCGTGAATATTGCCAAATATCGATGCGAGAATATCTACTCCTGTCTCCGAAACAAATTTCGCTGCATTTCCCACCTTTGTATAAGAATTTTTAAGTTGCTCAAGATCTATATCTTCTTCGTGTTTTTCGCTCGAACCGGAAACTTTATCGAATTCACCTTCAACCAATAATCCTTTTTTGTGCGCCTTATCTACAATTTTTTTACACTCTGTAATATTTTCCTTAAATTCCATGTCCGATCCGTCAAAATGTACATTATCAAAGCCGGGCTGCTCTATAGCTTCTTCAACCAGTTCAACCGGCTTGCCATGGTCTAAATTTAAAAGAATCGGGATTTTATACTCTTTTCTGGCATTAATAACCATGTCGACCACGTTCTTCATGCCAAAATACTTAACTTCTCCGGGTGAAAACTCCACCATGACCGGCGATTTTTTAGCACTTGCCGCCATCATGATAGCCTTGAAAATATCTAGGCTGTCGACATTAAACGCCCCGATGGCGAAATTCTCTTTATGAGCCATAGTAAACCAATCTTTGGCTGTCATGACCTTCCAATACTAGTCAAAAAAATAACAAATAACCACAAAACCGGACCGGAAACAGAAAAGACAATCAATTCATTTAAACTTATTTTGCCACGCTTTAATAAAATAACCGGTAGGATTGTGGAGACAAATAATATTAATACAGAAAAAATTACTAATGCACCAATTTGGAATCTTCCTTCCTGTGGATAAACAGCAAATAAACCTATAAATCCGAAAGGGATAATTATTACTATATTCAAAATAAATAAAACTACTTTAAACATTAACTAATCTGTCATTTTGTATGCGCTAGCTTTTTCTCCTTAATATCCGAATACATCTTCAAACCCCAAAAGCCATTAATTCCTGCCATTATAAGATACGGAAGCCAGAAGATTGATTTCAAGGTTGAATCAAGACCTGCCAGTTCAAACCCTTCGGCAATAAAAACCAATAGAACCATAAACTGGAAAATAGAAATAAGCACTATCAGAGCAACCGCCCTAAACGTTCCCACAAACCACAAGAGGGCCATTGGTCCGAAGATTACAGCTCCAAATGTCATCGCGTTCAAAAATTGTTTGTTGTTTGCAAAATCCCAAATTACCAGAAAAACAAAAATAAACAAAAGGTTAATTTGCGTCAACCTTTTTTCTGTAGAATTAGCAAATTTAAAAGTAATTTTAAACCTTTTCATTCTATTTCAACATCATCACATTATGTGATATGTCATAAATTGTGATATTAATCATTTTCTATTTTAGTAATTTTATCCAATCTCCTTTGATGACGTCCGCCTTCAAATTTTGCCTCAAGCCATGCAGTAACACCCTTTTTAGCATCATCATTACTAAGAAATCTCGCGCCAAGAGAAAGTATATTGGCATCATTATGCTCGCGAGCTAACTTTGGAATTTGTGCTCCTGCCTGCCCTGAGCTTGCCTGCACTGAGTTTGTCGAATGTGTCGAAGGACCACCGTAGTAAACTGCAGCCCGAATTCCTTTGACTTTATTAGCAGCAATAGCTTCACCCTGCCCCGATCCGCCTATCACAATACCCAATGATCCTGATCCGGTATCGGGATTGATGTCTTTGGCTACTTTTTGGGCACAGGGAATAATAAAATCCGGATAATCATCCGCCTCATCCATCTCAAATGCTCCGCAATCCTCAACGTTATAGTCCTTTAGCTCCAAATACTGAATCAATTGTTTTTTAAGATAAAACCCCGCGTGATCCGCAGCTAAATATATCTTCACTCTTCTTTAAGATTAACGGTTGAAGGGAATCTAGTGCAACTGAGTTAAAATCTACTTAGGTTCGGGAATAGGACATTGAGCCCGAATTTTGGAACCATCAATCCCTGATATAACTTAATGATTAAATCCTCTGTTAAAAATTCTATATAGGGGTAAAGTGCCTGAATATTCACCTTGAGGCTTGCAAGCAATAAAATGGGCTTCGTTATGCTCCATGTCGATATTTACATGATCTATATCTGAAAGCTCCAACCTAATCAGAGCATCACGCTGAACACATATTGAATTATTATTAGATTGTTTTGCTCTATCTTTCGTGATAAGAATCTCCCATAAACCATCCTCGCTTAAATATTGGACTCGACTTTCGTTAAAATCCCATTCTTCTCCTAGAATTGCTTTTAAACTTTTCAATTCAAAATCTTGAAATTCCACTCGTCTAAATGTATCAGGTTCTCCTAAAACTTCACTTGTCATTATTGTAGAAATATAGTGAAAATGTCTTACAAAGTCAAATTCTTTAAATCAAAACCAGCATTGGCGAGCTCATCTTTATATTGACTAATGTCAACCTTACTTTTGACAGCAACCGTAAGTGGTGCGACGTCCGGAGTTGAGTTGATTACAGTTGCACCCACAACTCGCATTACATTATTGATAGTCTTAACGAAAATTCTGGTCATTTTATGGTTCTCGACAGAGCCTCGAACAATAATCTCATCAGCATAATCCTCATCCGCCACACCTATAAACGTGCAAGATCCATCGAAAAAGTTGATTGAATAAGAAGAAGCGGTCTCAAAAACCGTACGCTGACCCGCTTGCCCTTCCGGAGCCTTCGGCGAAGTGAGGGCCATTGTTTTACCCACCGCATTTCCCTGACTCGTAGCATTCGCCCAATTCCCTAAAATGTGTTCTCTTTCAAAAATTACATCTTTAAACTGCGCACAATCTCCCGCTGCATAAATATCTGGCACATTTGTTTCTAAATATTCATTGGTGACAATCGCCCGATCAATTTTAATCCCTGAACCATCCAACCAACTCAAATCCGACCTTATTCCAATCCCAACCCCGACAACATCAGCTTGGTACTTATTGCCGGATTTTGTTACAACCACACTTTGATTATTCGAATAATCAAAGTGGTCTGCTTCTTCATTTGTCTCGATTGTTATCCCATTTTTTTTAAGAGTGTTTGAGAGCACTTGAGCTGACTTTTTATCCAGCTTTCCCTTCCAATAATAATCTTCACGAACCAAAAGAGTCACATCACTAACGCCGTTCACCTTAAAACAACTCGTAAACTCAAGCCCAATGAACCCTCCGCCGATAATCACTGCGGATTTCGCCTGTTTTGAAGCTTTAATGATTGCATCCGCATCTTCAACTGTTCGCATGTAAAAGATGTTTTTACTATCACTGCCGGGAATTTTTAAGGGCACTACATAACCTCCTACGGAAATCAACAGTTTTCCGTATTGAACCTGTTCCCCGTTAGCCAATTCAACTACTTTATTTTTGGAATCAAGATTTTTAGCTTTGGTATTTTTTAAAAGATTAATATTTTTCTCACTATAATATTCCGGTTTTCTTAAAAAAACTTGTTCTCTGTCAATTTTCCCGCGAATATAGTGAGGCAAAGAAACCCGTGAATACATCTCGTGATTTTCATCTGTAACAATACTAATAGAAGAATCTGGTTTTAAATTGCGGATGGTTTCCGCAGCAGTCGTACCGGCCGCTGAACCTCCAATGATCAGGTAGTCAGCACTCTTCATACTTGATCAGCGAGCCTCGCCTTGAGGCGGGCCGCAGACCCACCGATGATAAGAAAATCTGTCGATTTCATGTTTTCCAAATATTTAATCATGGAGTGGAAAGTTAGATTTCTCACCTCTCACCTCAGAATCAAACTTCTCACTTCACACATCACACTTCAAAACTATAATTCAAACCGAATATCCTAGAAACCTTATTACTTCACCTGCGACAAACCCAACTCCAACCGCAATTATTCCAATCATTACGGTTTCTGAAACTTTGGCAGAAAGACTCCCTTTGTTTAAAAACCAACGGATTATCCCGATAAATGCCATTACAAAAAGCGCAATAATTATCGACATTAATAGTGCGCGCGAAAGCGGTGTTACAAAAATATACGGTAGCAGTGGTGGAACCCCGCCCATTAAATAAAATAAACCCATAATTACACCTGCCAATATTGGCTTTTCATTAGACTGCTCACTTAAACCTAATTCGTCCCTCATCATCACTTTTAGCCATAAATCTTTATCGGATGTTACTTTTTTAGTTAAAAGTTCAACGGACTCTTTGTCAAACCCCATGTTTGTATAAATTTCCCTAATTTCATCCCGCTCAACATCCGGCTTATGCTCCATCTCCCACTTTTCTATTTTCTCCATCGCACCGTAATGTTCTTTTTGGCTTTTTACTCCCAAGTAATTTCCTAGCGCCATCGAAGCTGCACCGGCAACAATAGTTAAAATCCCCGCTATAACTACAACAGTTTGGTTGGCAACACTACCGGAAATTCCCACCAGAAATCCTATGGCGGTAACCACACCATCATTGGCACCAAAAACAATATCGCGCAAAAACTGCCCGCTAGAAGGATGTTCGGGTTCTCGCTCAGCTATATGTCTTCCTGGCATAGATAAGGTATTTAGGTTATTAGGTTAGCAGGAAAATTATAACAAAGAAAGAAAAAGGTGCACCCACCGACCCACCATCCTACTGACCTGCTTAGGGATATTCCTGATCGCCAGTTTCGCTATCTTCCAGAATAATTGCTTTTGTCGGACAGCTTTCTGCAGCCAGTTTTATTGCTTCGGCAGTATCACCATCTTCATCCAACACTACTGCTTTATTTTCGCTATCGAGTTGGAATGTCTTCATTGCAAGTGCCACACAGCTTGCCGCACCGATACATAAATCACGATCAATTTTAATACGGTATTTCTTTTTTGCCACTTTAAATATTATCTTTGAGTTTTCTTATGACCTCAAGCGGTAAAAACGCACATTTTAGTCTTGCCGGTGTAACCGGTCCACCAATTAAACCTAATACTTTGTCTCCGGTCAATTTAGATAGCGAGGAAACCTTCTTACCTTTCATATACTCTGATAACATCGAAGAAGAAGCTACCGAAATTGCACAACCAGAACCAGTAAATGAAACGTCGTCGATCATAACATCGCTTAGATCACCTCCGAGGTGTTCTCTTGATGACGCTCTGACCCCACCTCGGAGGTGTTTTTGGGAAAATTTGAAAAAGAAAGTCACTTTATCACCACACAAAGGATTAACCTGATTAATCACCAAATCCGCATCATCAAACTTGCCAAAATTACTTGGGTTTTGCCAGTGTTCTAAAATTTCTTCGCGGTAGAGATCCATAATTAGGTATGCAGGAGAGTAGGATGGTGGGTTTGTAGGTTATTATTTTTATTTTTCCTCCTACCATCCCACTTACCAACTCGCCCAAATACCTCTTGGACTTTTCTAAGTCCAAGAATCAATCTATCAACATCGCTTTTATCATTGTAAATATAAAAACTCGCCCGCGCCAAAGGTCCTGTTCCTAAAAAATCAGCTAGTGGTTCAGCACAATTAAAACCGGAGCGAATTTCTACACCCTCGCTGTCCATGATCGTTGCCACATCATGAGCGGGAATAGATCCAATGTTAAAAGAAATCACACCCGCCCGATTGTCATCGCGAGGGTAGCGAAGCGATCTCTTTTTAGATTGCTTCGTCGTCCTGAGCGAAGTCGAAGGACTCCTCGCAATGACCGAATTGAGAGGTCCGTATATTGTTACTTCGGGAATTTTTGCTAGCTCATCAAGTGCATATTTTGTTAGTTCGACCTCATGCTTGCGCACATTTTCCATTCCAATTTCCTTCAAATAATCAACAGCTGCGCCCAAACCTATCGCCCCTTCAATATTAGGCGTACCAGCCTCAAATTTCAAAGGTAGTTCTGCCCATTCTGACTCATCAACTTTAACTGTAGAAATCATATCTCCCCCAAATAAAAACGGTGGCATCTTTCCTAAAATCTTACGCCTTCCCCACAAAACTCCAATGCCAGAAGGCCCCAACATTTTATGGCCGCTAAATGCATAAAAATCACAACCTATTTTGGGAATGTCTACCTTCATATGCGGGACAGCCTGAGCACCGTCAATAAAAATCCTAATCTCTGGTCTCTGGTCTCTAACCAACTTTACAAGTTTTTCTACGGGGAAAATCGTCCCCAGAATATTAGAAACGTGAGCGAAAGTGACAAGTTTTGTTTTTTTAGTTAATGCTCTCTCAAATGCTTTTATATCTAACTCCCCGTTTTCAATCGGAACAAATTTGAGTACAGCACCGTTTTCTGTTGCCAACTGCTGCCAAGGCACAATGTTGCTGTGGTGTTCGGCAATGGTCAAAACGATCTCATCACCTTTCCCTATATTCAATCTCCCCCAACTATAGGCAACTAAATTTATGGCCTCAGAAGTATTGCGGACAAAGATAATCTCACTGGAGTCTTTAACACCGACAAAATCGGCAATTTTCTTTCGAGCCTTATCATAAGCTTCTGTTGCTTCTACAGTTAATGTATGAATTCCCCGATGCACATTGGCGTTAGATGTTTCCAGATGTGTTTTAATCGCATCAATCACCTGCCTTGGTTTTTGGCTCGTTGCGGCACTATCCAAATAAACCAAAGGCTTACCATTAATCTTACGGCTTAATATTGGAAAGTCTTTTCTGATATTTGAAACATTCATTTAAAGTCGATTAAAATAGCCTTCCTGAGGCTCACACATTTAGTAACAATTTTCATTTTTATTTTTCCCAAAAATATCAGAGGAGCGCCATTGGGATGACCGAAGGGTCCCAAGACGACCTGCTGCTATATGTATACAGAAACGTCGTTGCCGTTTACCTCTGTTCTGTAAGTGGCAATTTTTTCTGTTGCCGGTGGCGTGATCACTTGACCTGTCTTAATGTCGAACTGCGAACCATGACAAGTACACTCAACAATGTCAAAATGAATCTCGTGGTGTTCATCCATTTGGCATTGTTCGTGTGAACATTCGTTAGAAGTCGCGTAAATTTTCCCGGCAATCTTATAAATGGCAACTTTCTTCTCGCCAACTTTAAATGCTTTCATTCCCTCTTCCGGAATTTCATTAAACGCTGCAACCCTTACTTTTTGGGCCATTAATTGACCTCCTTTCTTTATCCGCCAAGAATCGCTTCTTGAGGCGTGTTCGAATAGAACAGAAAGCCTCAGGGTAAGATTCGGCGGGCTGCCATAATTTTTTCCCTAACAGGCTCAACGAATCCTTCTACCAACATTTCCTCAGCCTGTTTTCGACTAATCCCCCTGCTCATCAAATAAAAAAGCATTTGCGCGTCTACTTTACCAACTGTTGCCGCGTGGCCTGCTTTGACATCTTTTTCCAAAATCTCCAGCGCCGGCGTATCATCACCCATCTTAGCATCGTCAAAAAGCAGTGCGTCGCTTCTTAAATAAGCATCGGCGCCTTTGGCACCTTTTTCAATTTTTACATTTCCGCGAAAAGAAAAGAGTGCTCTTCCCCTCAAAACCGCCCGCACATTGACGTTTGATTTTGTGTTCGGTGCCGCATGGGTGATATAAACCTCGAGTGATCTATCGTCTTTTCCCCCCCCCACTTCGCCCCGTAAAGCGGGGCTTCGAGGGGCAGGCATCACTAACCCCACAACCTCAACCGACGAGTTCTCACCAGAGAGGACAACATCTAAACGACCTTCCGTCATCCCGAACTTGTTTCGGGATCCTGAAATAAATTCAGGATGACGAACGTCAGAACCCAACATTATTGGAATCACCCTTTTCTCATCTTTTCCCAAAATAATCTGGTTCATTTAGATTTCCTTTCTCCTAACCTAGCAAGTCTCTCCAACAGTTCCTTATTTTCCCTACCTCCAGCATAAACAAAAGCTCTATGTAAAACACGATATCTTTTCAACAACTCCCCGTAAAAGGTCTGTTCGTATTCAGAGGAAAATCCCGCGGCCTTCTTAACCATATCTATTATTTCAAAAACTCTAGGAAGTGAATTCCCTAACGCATCCATTTCCCTAAAAGAGATATCGATCGTTACCACTGGCGCTGGCTCACCCTCCAAAGTACGTCTAAACATAGATTGAAGACTAGATAAGACATCTTCGTCCCGCTCTCCAACATGACTGACACCAATCTCTCTTCTTCTCATCTCACGCATAGAAGTTAAGTGTTGATCTAGCGCCAATAAAGCAAAAGCAGAGAATCTCACTTGAATAGGCTTATCTGCATCAGAATTCAGGATTCCCTCCACCTGCGATACAGCATCAAAATCAAACTCATTCGTCATCCAACTGCCCCTTCCCAAAGCTCTGCAAATTTTAACCTTAACTCTTTATTATCTTTTCCGCCCGTAATTTCCCCATGTTTTTTGGCATCCGTATACGCCTCATAAACTTCTTCCGGCTTTGCATCAATATAAACAGTTTGCTTAATTATCTTCATGAAACCGCCCTTTTATGGAATTGCTTAACTTCCTCAACAAACTCTTGCGGTCTTTGTTGTAGAAGTGTATGTCTCCCCTTAATTCTCTTAATCTTCACCAATCCTGGAGCTGCCGCGTTCCTTATTATTCTAGAAGAAGAAAAAGGGATCACTATTGCATCTGCACCTTCAATAACTAAAGTTGGGACCCCAAGACGGGAAGCATACTCTCTCCAGTCAAAATTAAGTAAATCGAATGTTGATTGAATAGCAGCTTTCGGCAATACCGCACTCATTCTCGCATCTGCATTTTTTAATTGTTCGCTATTCATATTCTTAAATTCAGGATTTATACGCCGAGCCCAGTATGTTAAAGCTTTAGCACCTTGGATATCTTTAGCCATTTTTGCTGCTACATATTCCGGTAACTTAGTTATTGCCTTTAGGGGATCAATCCTCGTCGGACCCTGCAAAACCAAACTGGAAATTCTGTCTGGATAATTAACAGCCACGGTAAGACCTATGGCACACCCGTACGAATCCCCGACAAATCCCGCTTTTTCTATTCCAAGCTTGTCCATTACTTCAATAACTGTCTTTGCGCTTTCCTCTGGAGAATAACGCCTATTTCTCGGATATTGACCTGAAACTCCGTATCCCGGTAAATCCACAGCCGTCACACGATAACTTTCTCCGAGCGGAGACGTCACAAAATCAAATCCGCGTGATGAACCAAGTAACCCTGAAACTAAGACTAGATCAGGACCTTTCCCCCCCTGTATATAATGCACATCTACGCCATCGACATTAACAGTCGACTCTCTGCGACTACTTTCATTCCATCGCTCACCAGTCACTTGATCAAGTCCCGCTTCGGCCAACACATTATTCCTTTCTCTTTCGTCAGTCACCCCATCGCTCCTTCTCTTCGAACTAATAGACCGAATAAATTTTGAATTTTGAATTGCCTGTTCTCCGTAGTTTCACTACAAAGGATGAATACTATTGACTCTTGCATTTTGACTTTTAACTGATCTCTCGAAATACTCATTTGTCTTCATTAAACGAATTATCAAGCCTTTCCTTAATTCTAATTTGTTGTGAACACAATCCTTCATCTGTCATTGGATCAGGCACTGAAAACAAACAAGCATCATTGATTTCGTTTATAATAGCCAACTGAGCTTTTATATCCCGAGAGGCAGGAGACGAATCTCCAATAAATTCCAAACTAAACCCTAACCCTTCTTGCCTAACTATCCAATTTCCAATTTTCCACTCGCTCACTACTGGATCCAATAAATGTGGAAAATCTGTTTCTATCACCCTACTGACCCCTCCATGTTGAGAGCTATCAGTCTATTCAGCTCAACCGCATATTCCAAAGGTAGTTCTTTGACAATCGGTTCAATAAAACCGTTAACAATAAGGGAAGTCGCCTCTTCTTCCGTCAAACCCCTGCTCATCAAATAAAACAGCTGCTCTTCGCCGATTTTAGAAACACTAGCTTCGTGGCCAATCTGCACATTATCCTCATCAACTTGCATCGTCGGGTATGTATCGCTTCGACTTTCTTCATCAATAATCAAGGCATCGCAGCGCACATTGCATTTGACGCGCTCAGCATTTTTAATGACCTTAACCAACCCTCGATACGAGGTCCGACCTGTACTAGTGGAAACGCTTTTGGAAATAATTTCCCCACTAGTATCCGGCGCCAGAAACATTAATTTCCCGCCCGCATCCTGATGTTGGCCACTGTTTGCAAGAGCCAAAGACAAAATCTCCCCGCGCGCTCCTCTTCCGACTAAATAGCAGCTTGGATACTTCATGGTAATTTTAGAACCCAAATTGCCGTCCACCCATTCCATGACACCGTCTTCTTCGACAAATGCCCTCTTAGTCACCAAGTTGTAAACATTACTGGACCAGTTTTGGATTGTCGTGTACCTACAGCGTGCCCCCTTTTTAACAAAAATCTCAACGACTGCCGCATGCAATGAATCGGTGCTATAAACGGGAGCGGTGCATCCTTCGACATAGTGCACATATGCGTCTTCGTCTACAATAATCAAGGTTCTTTCAAACTGCCCCATGTTGGCAGCGTTTATCCTAAAATAGGCCTGCAAAGGGATATCTACTGAAACTCCGGGAGGCACGTAAATAAAGGAGCCGCCAGACCAAACTGCAGAGTTAAGCGCCGCAAATTTGTTGTCGGCAGCCGGAATACTCCTGCCAAAATAGCTTTTGACGATGTCCGGATATTTTCTCAAACCCGTATCCATATCGCAAAATATCACGCCCTTGTCTTCCCACTTTTTTTGGAAGGAATGATAAACCGATTCACTCTCGTATTGAGCAGTTACCCCTCCCAGATATTTCTTTTCCGCTTCGGGAATTCCGATTGCATCATATGTATCAAGAATCTCTTTGGGTAGATCTTTCCAGGATTTGGCCTGGCGGTCGGTCGGTCTTATGTAGTAGTAGATATCGTCAAAGTTAATAGTTGAAAGATCCGCCCCCCATGTAGGCATTTTCTTAGCCTCAAAAATCGCCAGCGCTTTAAGCCTTCTCTCTCTCATCCACTCCGGCTCGTTTTTAAAGCCCGATATCTGCTCAACCACAGACTTATCCAAACCCTTCCGGCTCTTAAAAACATAATTCTCCGGTTTCGAAAAACCGTATTTATTTTTGTACTGCTCTTGAGCAGGCAAAAAGAAGCTCGTTGAGCCCGTAGGGCGAGACAACCGAGAATTCTTAATTCGAGGTTGCTTATAATCTGTTTTTGGTATCGCCACTCCGTTTGCCATAGCAATCTATTCGATGTTTAGATACTAAAGATTAAACTTTAGATTTTTCCTCATAAAGAGCAATAAGGCCCTTAAACTTTTCAAGTTGATCCATAGTTGCAATAGGAAACCTCTCCTTAGACAAACTTTTCTCATCTGTGTTACCCGAGTTGCTCACAAACACGTTTCTACCTTTACGATCAACTTTGTATACCAACGACGTATTTGTATACTCCGAGCTAAGCATAATTCCTAAATAGCTCCCACTTTTGAAAAAAACGATGTCGTAGTTAAAACCAGCATCCTCGATACTAACTCTTTTACATTCTTCCTCTGACTCAGGATCTCCTAATTGGTCAAGCTCTGCAAACAAATCATCACTTAACCTCATCCATAACTCAATTCTTTCGTTTTCTTCTCTTGCCCTTTCATCGTCCCTTCTTGCCTCACTAACAATTTCTAGTGTGTTCATTTTTGCCTCCTTTCAGGCAGATAAATCGTCATTCCGAACTTGCCTGCCCTGAGTAGTTCGATTCCACTCATTATCATGATGAAATCGAAGGGATTCAGAATCTAATTTTAGATCCTTCGCTAATCGCTCAGGATGACAAGTTGGATTGCTTCGTCACTTCGTTCCTCGCAATGACATTTCGTAGAGATTGATATCCCTTCTCCTCAATCTCTTTTGCTAAACCCATCTTCCCACTCTTAACAATCTTCCCCTCCACCATCACATGCACAAAATCCGGCTTTAAATATTTCAAAATCCGCGCATAGTGGGTGATCAATATAATAGAGGCACTCTTATTAACTTCATTATAATGATATAATGAAGTCGCTATAGTCTTTAGTCCGTCAACGTCAAGCCCACTGTCAATCTCATCCAAAATTGCAAGTTTCGGCGAAAGCGCCAGCATTTGCAAAATCTCATTGCGTTTTTTCTCTCCGCCAGAAAAGCCCTCGTTCATCGATCGGCGCAAGAAATCATCGCCAAGTTTTAGCGAAGAAGCGTATTCGAGAAGTTGCTGACGAAACTGTGACATCGAGTTACCAGTTGCCAGAGTCAAGTTGCCAGATTTTACATTCCTGGTCTCTGGTCTCTGATCACTATTTGCTAACTTCGCTTTCCTTAACACATTGAAAACGGAAACTCCCGGAATCTCTACCGGGTGCTGAAAACCTAAAAATATTCCCAGCTTCGCCCTTTTGTCCGGCGTTAATTTTCTTAAATCCTGTCTGTTAAATATCAGTTGTCCTTTGTTAATTGTGTAGCTTGGATGACCAGCTAGCACTTTTGCAAGAGTACTCTTCCCGCTTCCGTTTGGCCCCATGATTACATGAATTTGACCAGCATTTACCATCAGGTTCACACCCTTCAAAATTTCTTTCTTGCCCGCCGTAACTTTCTTGTCATCCGAAGCTTTAGCGGAGGATGAAGTGGAGGCGGGATTATTTACAGAAGCTTTTAAATTGTTGATTTCTAGCATATTTTAAAAAGTAATTATAAAATCTAATGCTTTAGCAAACGCACGACAGTTTATCTTTCTGCTTTGTTCCATTTCAAAAGCCTCCAGCGCAGCTTCTATGCTGATTGCTTCATGCTGTTCTGATGATAAATGCGTATTCTCAGATTTCACATCCAGTAAGTCATTTTGTCACGACCAGATCGGCAACGGTTTTTTTGCCGATCGTCTCCTCCATTTGCATTTTCATATCCGCCCACATTTCACCGGCCCCACACGAACATTCGTGCCCCTCTTCGAAACATTCACCCTTAACCAGCTCGCCATCCAGCACTTTTAAAACATCAAGAAGTTTAATCTGATTTGCGCTCTTGGCCAGTGTGTAACCACCGGAAGCACCCTCACGGGATACTAATATCCCGGCGCGTTTGAGTTCGGAAGCAATTTGGGACAGGAATTTAGGGGAGATTTGATTTTTGCGAGCGATGTCACTAACAGAAACGTATCGATTTGTAGCTACACCTCCGAGGTGTAATCCTGACTCAGACTTGACTCCACCTCGGAGGTGAGTTTGGGCCAAGGCAAGATTGGAAAGCAATATTAATCCATAATCCGATTTCTGAGACAATCTAAACATAAACTACCACTGAGTTTGTAGCAGTTTATCTAAGGCTGGAGCCGAAGTCAAGAGATCAAATTTATTGCGCCTCTACCCACTTCTCAACTTCAAGTGCCGCCATACAACCGTAACCTGCGGCAGTTACTGCCTGGCGGTAGTGATAGTCATGAACGTCCCCGGCTACAAAAACCCCTTCAGTTGAAGTCATCATCTTATAGTTTCCCGGTGCATCAGGATCACCAAAATGTATTTTGGCTTTTCGCATAACATACCCTTTTATATCTAAATCCACTTGGCCTTGAAATAAGTTAGTTACAGGAATATGTCCGATAGCCACAAATATTCCATCTACAAGTATATCAGACGTTTTATTATCTACCTTGTTATTAATCTTCACCCCTTCAACTTTGTCGCGACCAAGCACATCTACAACTTCGCTATTTAAAATAAATGAGATCTTCTTGTTCGCTTTTGCTCGATCAACCATAATTTTGCTTGCCCTGAACGCTTCCCTTCTGTGGACTATTTTGACATCGCTCGCAAACTTGGTTAAAGTCAGCGCCTCTTCCATTGCGCTATCACCGCCTCCTGCCACAATTACGCGTTTATCCTTAAAGAAAAAAGCGTCGCACGGAGCACAAGAAGAAACTCCTTTACCAATTAATCTTTTTTCATTTGGGAGCCCTAACCATCTAGTATCTGCACCAGAAGCAATAATGACTGATTTCGTCAAGTATGATCGATCGCTTACTTTCACCTTAAACGGCCGCACTTTGAAATCAACAGTTGTCACGTCGCTATCCATTATTTCTGTCCCAAATCTTTCCGCCTGATCGCGGAAGTTTTTCATTAGATCCGGGCCTTGAATACCTTTAGGGAAACCGGGATAGTTTTCGACATCTGTTGTCAGCATCAACTGCCCGCCCCATTTACTGCCGGCAATCAAAAGCGGTTTTAAATTAGCGCGAGAAAGATAAAGTGCTGCAGTTAATCCTGCCGGCCCGGAACCGATGATGATGACGTTGCGGACGTTGTCCATAAATCTTCATATATTATACGAAACTTAATTTGAAAATATGTGACTTAAGTCTCAATTTCTAATTTCTAAGTGCTCTCGACTTTAGTCCTTGTTTTACATCATTTCTAATCAATTCACAATTGCCAATGGTTAGTTATATTTGAAAATTAATGAATTGGGATTTTTATTAGATCAATTAGAAATTAGAATAATTAGAAATTTATATCACCCTAATAAAACCCGAACCCTAAAAATTACCGGAAAAATACTGTTGAACAATAAAAGTACCCCGAATTCGGCAATTTCCGAGTAAAAATAGATCACTATTGACAGCATTTAGGGCGCATAACATAGAATATCCCCTGTATTTCTAAGTTCGCTGACAGCTCGAATATTTATTGATTCTCAAAATAATATGATCAAAAAAATCCAAACTTTCATCTTAAGTTTAATAGCTGTTTTCGTGGCTACAGCTGCCGTAAATGCTCAAGCTACCGGCGCCCCAACTCTGGAAATAATCACCCCAGGTGAGGATCAGATAATTTACGGCAACACTATACCTATATTATTTAATGTTGAAAATTTTGAAATTGTAAATTATGAAGAAAATACAAAACCGACGGCGGGGCAGGGGCATATTCATATTTGGTTAGATGATGAAAATCCAACGCCAGTTTCGGCAAACAAAGTTGTTGAAAACACCTTCACTTTTTCCGATGTTCCGTATGGCCAGCATACATTAATGGCAGAACTTGTTGGCAATACCCATCAGTCGCTTACTCCCCCACAAAAGATGACAGTTAACTTTACTAATGCAGAGATTGCCTCGTCCGAAGCCGCCGCCACTAGTGGCTTTGACAAAAACACGGCGCTAGTAATTTTAGTGGTTGTTGCCTTAGTAATCATTGCTGCCTGGTGGTACACCAAAGAAGAAGATGAAGAAGAGATTTCCGAAACCAAACCGAAGAGAACTAAAAAAGCCATAGCTAAAAAAACAACTAGGAAGAAAACCAAATAGTAATAAATAATCAGTAATTCAAAAGTCAAAGTGCAAAAGTCAAAATTACAGGTCAAAACTCAAAACTTTTAAATTTTGAATTGCAATTTTGCATTTTAACTTTTTCAAAACAGAAGCCCATCGCGTTTGACGTGGGCTTTTGTTTTTCTTGCCCGCCAAAAATTTTTGTTGATCGTGGAACTGACACTGAAGTAGTTCTCCACACATTCGATTAACTCAGTGTCGACCCTGAGCAATATCGAAGGGTCGACAAACTCGAACAGTAACTATTATTCGACCTTGTGGAGAATTTCCTTAAATTTGATTTTTGAATTTTAAATTGAACTTTTGACTTTTACCCTTTGACTTTTAACTTATATTACACGTGTCTGTCAGCGATCCTTCGATATAACTCAGGATGGCCTCCAGTCATGTTACACGTGTCTGTCAGCGACAGTCGAAGCGCCCCAAGAAGAAGGTTTGGTGGCGACTTTGAAGCCATTTGCCCTAATCATACCCACAATGTCCGTTATAAGGTCTCTGGTCTCCCCGTTTGGCCCAATATCAACATGGATTTCTAAATTCAGCCCGTTATCTTCTTTTGTATGATCTTCTCCATTTAAAATCCCCATTTTAGAAAAATCATCAACTAAATTTTGGGCAAGAGTCAAAGAAGTAAATGCTTCTTGCCAAATTCTCTGCTTTAGCGAATTCAAATGTTTAACTTCATACTTACCCCAAAAATAAATTCCTCCTCTGCCTTTTTTATGAACTATAATTGCCGAAACAAAATCAACGCTCTTACCGTTATATCCTTGTGAATCTGTTCCAATAATAATTTCGTAGGAACCCTGAGTATCGCGGCCTAAAAACCAAACGATTTTTTTAAGAGTCGCCGCCCATTCCAAGCGGCCGTAAGTAGGACTATTGTAGGCACTAGGAAGCTCTAAATCTTGCATATTAAGGCATATTCTACCAAATGTATAGTCTAAATCCCAAAAAAAAGACCCCTCAAGCGCTTCTAGGGGTCTTCTCTATATTACCGGCCAGTACCTCTTTGAGCCAAAGGCTCATCCGCCTCTAGCAACAAATCAAACTTGTCAGTCGCGTTTGACGCGACGGAAACTGAAAGGGCTTTGGTCCGAAAAATTCAGACCTGTAATTTAATACTTGCAAGGATCAAGAAAAGTGTCAAGGGTGATATTTATGTACTCAATTGAATTACGGGCGTATTTCCCTATGTTAATCTTGACAAAAATACTTACACGAGGTATATTATCAAATAGGATTAATTATTAGATATCTAATAATAAGAGTTCTAATAATAATCGCCAGGAGAAATTGACTATGGCACATACTATCGTATTCCACTTAATTAAAGTCTCGAAAAAAATCCAGAATGCTTTAGGCTTAAAATCGGATACTTACGATCTATCGCCTTCAGAAGCAAGCACACTTCTAATAATCGATTCTAAAAAGGACACAAGCCAAATTGATATCGCTTTAAAACTGCACTTGAAACCGGCATCAATTGTTAGCCTAATCGACGAATTAGAAAAACTTAATTTAGTTAGTCGCAAAACGACTGAAGGCGACAGGCGAAAATATGATATACAACTCACCGAAAAAGGTAAGGAGGGAGTTAAAAAAATACGATTTCAAACTAACAGAATTGAAGAATTAATAAGAAGTAAATTAACTGAAAATGAAATTAAGACATTTTTCAATGCACTCGAAAAATTGTCTGATGATAACGACTTAAATTTGGAAAACTTTGCAGGAAAGGAGGTGAAAAATGAGATACCCAGCGCTAAGCGAGAGGTGGCGTCTTGAAATGGCAATGAGACCCAGAACCAATGGAACAAATGACCAAACAGTAACCCAAACAGGTCATTCAAGAGTATTGTTCAGGGCACGCCAGATATTCCCACTGTCTCTCTTTAGGGATCAATTAATCGTCGAGGAGTTAAGGATTTTATGGCTTAAACAGCAAGGTCCGCTTGCGAATGAGATCGTTTCTATAATGGCCACCGACATCGCTAGTGTTAACTGTGCTGCCGGTCCATTCTTTGGCCACGTCCACGTTCAGAGCTTAACTGGAGGGCCTGAGATAATGGTAGATAATCTCTTTAGAAGCGACGTTTATCAGATCAGAAGCTTAGTTGAGGGGATTGCCCTTTCAGCTCGAGAAGGTCTAAGGATAAGCCACGAAGATCTTCAGACTGAAAAACAAAGCTTAATGAGAGCAGGCGCCATTAACTAAACACTAAGTTTAGGTGTAAGGCATCGTTGTTTAAAGGCAACGGGTATCTAGTTTGAAATCAAAATTAAGCAGCCAAATTCAATTTCCCGCTAATAATTTCACCAATTTTGGGAAGAACTTCTTTTCTATTAGACGGCATTCCCGAGTGTGAACCGTTTATTCGTATAAACTTTCCAGGATGTATTCCGCGCACAACCAAGTCATTCGGGCTACCTAAAGACGTGAAATTCAGGCTATTCAACTCATCTACAGAGTCACGAAGTTCTGACAAAGAAAAATCATCACCCCCGAATATATCCTGCCACCACAAATATGGCTGACCTAAGGTTGAATTAACCCACTCTGGAATTGGGCCACCAAGGTTTATGCTACGGGAAACTACACTGCGATGGAAATCAGGATGTCTGATCGCTGTAATCATATTAAGAATAGCACCCCTACTATGACCAACCACAACTAAATCATTATCATCCCCTATTTCCTCCTTTACTTGTTCAAGCAATCTCATGAAAGGGACTTCTTGGATCTTCATTGGTCTTACGTTAAGTGGCGCCTCTGGATGAAAAATTATCACCCGATGACCGCGATTCCCCATATAAACCTTCATACCCCAGAAAGCAGACTCAGGAGAATGAAATCCTACTAGACCGACAATTGTCGCGCTCTTATCAGCAACTACTCTCTTTCCTTCAAGTATCATTCTGGTGTCCTCAACTGTTTGCCAAAACAGGAAATCCGCAAGTTCACTTGCGGCCATTCGTAAATCTCTAAAAAGCATCTCACCCTCCTTAACTCGCTGCTCGAAGGGTAAATTATCCATGTAAACACGAAATTCTTCTTTAGAACCGGGGAATCCGTTATTTGATTGGGGGATATCTTCCTGCCTTATCGCAAGCGGGCTGTATCCGAGAGCAGTTGGTAATCTCTCGACTCTACCCAAACCGTCCTCCTTCGGACAGGAATACAGCTTATATTATCTCACTTTCGTGAAAATCTGTCTAGAAAACTTAAGATGCTTTCTTCTCTGAACAAATCTTACAGTCCTGCATGTGAGTTGCACCTATATATACAGCCGAAAGGCCTACAAGTATGTAAAATATTCTTTCTAGTATTGGCACACTACCCAGAATTAAATTGACTATATTAAGACCTTGAACAAGTGCAGCTAATCCTAAATTAAGACCGCCTATTACGAGCAGGGCAAAAGTAACCATATGGACTAATTTAGAAATCTTTTTATCCATTATTTTCACCTCCTTCCACCCTCCATAAATTGCCCCTTGAGCCGTGTATGAATAATACTATAAAGGCGAAAGGTAAAATTAGGAGGGCTTCACCTTACAACCTTAACGACTCAGTTTAGCGCCAAAATCGAAATTTAGTCAACTTTTTGAAAAAATATTAATGCTGAACAATAACTCTATGAGGATACGGAATCTCTATCTTTTCACGGTCAAATGCGATTTTTATACGCTTTCTCAATTCTCTTGCCACGTCCCATTGTTTAATTGGTTTAGTTTCACCCACAAATTTAATCTCAATTGAACTTTCGGCAAAATCTTCAACACCCCAAACTTCTGGTGCCTTAACAATCATCTCGCCAAATTTTTTGTCATTGGCAATCTTCTTACCAATCCTATTAAGAACTTTTATAGCTTTATCGAGATTAGTTTCATAAGAAACTGGAATATTCAAGTTCACTCTTGAATATCTCAGCGTTAAATTAGATGTAGAGGTAATTTCGCCATTGGGAATAAAATGGACAACTCCATCAAGATCTCGAAGGATTGTTCTTCTAAGATTTATGTCTTCAACGAGTCCGGAAGTACCCGCAACTTTTATTACATCTCCTTTGCGATATTGATTTTCCATAAGAATAAAAAAACCGGCTATAAGATCGCGAACCGTGTTTTGGGCCCCAAATCCAAAAGCTAAACCCAAAAGCCCGGCACCCGTAAGAAGCGGCACTATATCTATGCCCAGCTCTGAAAGAATCATCAAACCGGCCATCATATATAAAATAACAGCAACAGCATTGGCAATAACCGATCCGAGAGTAGCCATTCTTTTGCTAAACTCGACCTCTTTTTCCCCTATTCTTTTTTCACCAAATTCAAGGAGCTTGGGAACTATACGTCTCAAAAACATTTGGGCGGCTATCACTGCACCGACAATGATTAAAATTTTTATTCCTGAGGCAGAAAATCTTTGGATGATGGAACCAAAATCAATATTTAGATTCATGCTTTGTCAGATATCGTATGGTGTCTGATGAACAACTTAACTGATGAAAACTAAAGTGTCAATGTACTAAGACTAGACAAAAACTATGCTCAACTTCAATAATATAATTATACTTCTAAAATGCCGCTTATAACTCAAACTCAAAATTCTCAACCTCACGGCAAACCAATTGAACTTAAACAGAAATTGGCAATTGACGAAGCCATTATTTCCTCGGTAGGAGACGGGCTTATTGTTACCGACAAAGAGGGAAGGATTCTGTTAATGAATCCGGCAGCGACCAGAATGCTCAAGCAAGACGCTAAAGCAGTAGTAGGTAAGGATCTAATTGATACGGTCCCGGCGGCAGATAAAAACGGTAAAATTGTCCCCAAGGAAAACAGACCATTAAGAACCGTACTTGCGACTGGCCAGAGTTTTACAAACCACGCTGCAAATTTTTACGTTAGGAGTGATAAGTCAAAATTCCCGGCCGCGATAACTACTTCTCCTATAATTCTAAATAAAGAAATTATTGGCTCCATAATCACATTTCGGGATATTACTCACGAAAAAGAAGTCGACAGAATGAAAACTGAATTTATTTCCCTTGCCTCCCACCAATTAAGAACTCCCCTCTCGGCAATTCGCTGGTTTCTGGAAATGCTAATAAATGGTGACGCCGGCCCCGTAAACAAAGAACAAGCTAAATTCCTAAAAAATGTTAATGACTCGACACTGAGGATGATCACTCTAGTGAATGACTTACTCAATATCAGCAGAATCGAATCCGGAAGAATTATTATTGAACCAAAACCCACCCATTTAGGAAAACTTATTGAAGAAGTCCTAGAGGAAGTTAGACTCAAGTATAAATCAAAAAATCAAAAAGTCGTCGTCAGCTACCACCCAAATCTTCCTGATATAAACGTTGATCCAAATTTAACGCGTGCCGTTTACTTAAATCTTTTAAATAACGCAATCAAATATTCCCCGGAAGGAAGCGAAATTACTATAATTATTTCTAAAAAAGGTAACGAAATAATTTCTCAAATAAGCGATAATGGATTTGGAATACCAAAAAAGGAACAGTATAGAGTATTTCAAAAGTTTTATAGAGGCAGCAACATTGTTAAAAAAGTGCTTGACGGTACTGGTTTAGGACTATATCTAGTAAAATCGATTATAGAGTCATCCAGCGGAAAAATTTGGTTTGAAAGTGAAGAGGGTAAGGGCACAACATTTTGGATAAGTCTGCCGACTAGCGGTACCGCAGCTAAAAAAGGAGAAGTTTCTATAAATAGTTAGATGGCAAATAAAAAATTGACAATTTTAGTTATAGAAGACGAAGTGCTTTTGCTTGAAGCAATTTCAAAGAAATTGAAAATTAACAATTGTGATGTTGTCAGTTGCTCAAGTGGGGAACAAGCTCTCGATTACCTCAAAAATCTTTCAAGAAAACCTAATGCTATTTGGTTGGATTATTATCTCGGTGACAGTAACGGAATAGAATTAATGCAAAAAATTCACGAAAATAAAACGTGGTCATCAATCCCTGTTTTGGTTGTTTCCAACAGCGCAAGCCCGGAAAAAGTGCACAAGATGCTTGACTTAGGGGTCAAAAAATATTTAATTAAAGCAGAGCACAGATTAGACGATTTAGTAAACGAGATTAAAGACATTACCTAAATTATGAAAAAAATAACAATCGCAGAAGATGACCAATTTTTAAGTAACGCCTATCGAGTGAAACTTACAAAAGAAGGCTATGAGGTCAGAATGACTGCCGACGGTGAAGAGCTAATTGCATCGCTAAATAAAGAAATTCCTGATCTGATTATTTTAGACCTTCTTATGCCAAAAAAGGATGGTTTCGAAGCTCTTAAAGACATTAAAGCAAACGACAAATGGAAAAATATTCCGGTAATAATAGCCTCGAATCTGGGACAAACCAACGACATTGATCAGGGAATGAAAATGGGTGCAAACGACTATATAGTAAAAAGTGATCTTTCTCTTGAGGATCTTGTTAAAAAAATTAATGCGCTTATCAAATAAGCGCTGTTTTTAGGTTCACCCCAAGCCGAAAAGTGTTATCATCAAAATGTGCAAATATACGATAGTAATCAAGTATACAAAACCCTTTCTGAGCTAAAAGTAATCCCTCTAGATAAGCTGAAAGAGGCTCTGGCGGAAAGCCAAACTAATAATAAACCTTTTGACGAAATACTACTGTCGAGGGAGTTGATTTCCGATAAAAACTTAGGTGAAGTAATCGCTGAGTCTCTAAAAACCCCATTCATTAATCTTTCAAAAGTTGACATTACCGACGATCTTTTACTAGTGGTCCCAGAAGTACTGGCAAGAAAATCTTATTTAATTGCATTTGCAAGAAGTAAGGATGGCATCAAACTTGCAATGAATAACCCAACAAACAGTGAGCTAATTTCACTTATTTCCAAAAAAACTGGCGAAAAAATCATCCCCTACTACGCAACCAAGCAAGATATTGCAGACGCGCTTAAATACTACCAAAAAGAAATGCAAAGAACATTTAATGATCTTTTAGGGGAGCAAGTGGAAGAAGCAAAAAAGTCTAAAGAAAAAGAAGCTCCTATCTCTAAAATCGTCGATTTATTGATAGAGTACGCGTTCGAAAACAAGGCATCAGATATTCATATTGAACCGGAAGACACTGACACTTTAATCCGCTACAGAGTAGACGGTGTTCTTCACGACGTACTCCACTTGCCCAAAGAACTTCACAATCAAATAATCTCCAGAATCAAAGTCATGTCTCGTCTAAGAACAGATGAGCACTTGAGCGCCCAGGACGGCAAAATACAGGCAGATGTTGGCGAAAAGCTAGATATTAGAGTCTCCGTTGTCCCTATTGTAGATGGGGAAAAAGTAGTTTTGAGGCTTCTTTCTTCTCATTCAAGACAATTTTCTCTAGACAATTTAGGGATGAGCGATACTGATATAGCCAAACTCAAAACAGCGTATAAAAAACCTTACGGTATCATCCTTTCAACAGGCCCGACCGGAAGTGGAAAAACCACCACAATTTATACTGTCGTAAAAATAATCAACACTCGGGAAAAAAATATTGCGACAATAGAAGACCCGGTTGAATACGATATCGATGGTATCAACCAAATTCAGGTTAACCCTAAAACTAATCTGACTTTTGCAAAAGGCCTAAGATCAATCTTAAGACAAGACCCTGACATTATATTTGTCGGTGAAATTCGCGACAATGAAACAGCGGAAATTTCGGTCAATGCAGCCATGACCGGCCACCTCGTACTTTCTACTCTGCACACTAATAATGCCGCTACAACCCTTCCCAGACTTATCGACATGGGTATTGAACCATTTTTAGTAGCGAGCACCGTGAACTTAATCATCGGCCAAAGGTTAATTAGAAAAATCTGTGAAAGTTGCAGAGAATCTACAACAATCGCGGCTAGCGAACTCAAGAAAATAATACCGATAAATTCTACAAATAAATATTCGGACAATAAAAATGAGATGAGAGTTTACCAAGGGAAAGGTTGCTCAGTATGCCACAATACAGGTTATCGGGATCGTATTGGAATATTTGAAGTTTTACAAGTCACCCCAGCGATAAGAAAATTAATAGAAAGCAAAGCCAACTCGGGGGAAATCGAAGAAAAAGCTTTAGAAGAAGGAATGACTCCTATGATGGAAGATGGTTTAAAAAAAGTAAAAACAGGTATAACAACGATAGAGGAAGTTTTAAGAGCGACCAAAGGTTAAAAACTGCCCGAAATGAAATCAATACCGCTTAATGCACAAGAAAAACTTAATATAGTTGAAAGTTTGGCAACGCTACTCGCCTCCGGTATCCCGATTATTGAAACAGTGGAATCGCTGATCGAAGAATCAAAAGGAAATTCTCTCAAAATTTTACAATTCTTAAAAGAAGATTTAAATCAGGGTAAAACAATATCTTATTCTCTAGCTCGCCACCCCAAAGCTTTCGATCCGATCACAGTTAATTTACTCAAAGCCGCTGAAGAAGCCGGCACCCTGGAAACAACCCTAAAAGACTTAACTCATTCGATTAAAAAAGACATTGATTTTTCCAGTACGGTTAAAAGCAGTTTAATTTATCCAATTTTAGTGCTTGTTATCTTATTTGCAGTCATAGTTCTTAATTTATTTTTCGTCATCCCGAGAATTTCTCAAGTGTTCACTCGCTTAAAAATCGATGTCCCCCTACCGACTAAAATATTAATTGCGACCTCGAATTTTGCAACAGAAAATCTTATTTTCGTGATTTTTGCCCTTTTTATTATTACCATTTTAATTTACTTATCTTACAAATCCAAAAAATCGTACTTGGGTAAAATTCTCTTTTCCCTGCCCCCAGTCTCTAAATTAATAATAGAAATCGATCTCGCCCGCTTCACCAGAAGCATGGCTTTACTCCTAAAATCCGGAATTCCAATCGATAGTGCTATTGAACTTTCAGACGATGTCATTAATAAAAATGAAATTAAAATAGTCTTAAAAGACGCACTTAAACAAGTAACTGCCGGTAAAACTCTTTCCTCTAGTCTTAAAAAAAACAAAAGGGTAATTCCGGGTTTTATGATAAGAATTATTCAAGCTGGCGAAAAAAGTGGCACTCTGGAAAAGTCAATGCAAGAATTATCCGACCAATTTGAATCCAGAGTTACGAATCGTGTAAAAACCATTACACTGCTTATAGAACCTCTTCTACTTTTAATAGTCGGCTTGTTGGTAGGAGGCCTCATGCTCGCAATCATCGCTCCAATTTACAACCTTATTGGCCAAATCGGCCAAAGATAATAGAGTTGAAAGTGGAAAATTGAAAGTTGAAAGTTATGCGTGTCAACAAAAAATTATCAAACAAAGAATGGAAAAAGCAACTACTAAAAAGGTTGCTAGAATTTTCCGTCAGGATAATTAAACTTGCCGAAAAATTACCTAAAACGCCTGCCGGATTTGCAGTTGCTTCCCAATTAATCAAAGCTGGCACCTCAATCGGGGCTAATGCAGAGGAAGCACAGGACGCCAATTCCCTAAAGGATTTTGTGCATAAAATGGGTATTTCTTTAAGAGAATCCAAGGAAACCCGCTACTGGTTAAAAGTTATTAAGCTAGCCAATTTAATCGAGCCGAATTACGTCAGTTTGGAACTTGCTGAATGTGAAGAAATTGTCGCTATACTTACTTCTAGTGTTAAGTCCTCAAGAGAAAAACTTTGATGAGAAAACTCTCAACTCTCAACTCTCAACTCTCAACTTATAACGGCTTTACACTCATCGAGATTCTGTTAGTTATGGCAATAATTGCTATCATAACTTCCTATGCAACAATCAACTTATTAAGACCCCAAATTTCTGCAAGTCTCGAATCCACTACTACTCAAATTTCTTCAGATATAAAGGGGCAACAATTAAAATCAATGGCCGGTGATAGTGAAGGTGCCGGTACCTCACAAATTTACGGCGTCAGATTCGAAGCTGATAGATACATATTATTTCGAGGGGCATATCCCTCGCCGAGTGACTTCACTGTTAATTTAGAACCGAGTGTTTTAATAGTAAACTCTCCCCAAGAATTTTCTTTTGCCAAAAGAAGTGGTGAAACTTCCGCAGGGAATGTGGTTATTGAGCATATTCAATCAGGCGACCAAAAAACATTATCAATAAATAAATTTGGCGCCATAACGATAAATTGAAAGTTGAAAATTCAAAGATGAAAGTTTCAATGAAAAATTTAAAATTAGTTTTAAATTTCCATACATTTTCCATTTTCAATTTTCCATTTTCAATTTTCAAATCTGGCCAAAGCCTCATCGAAATCCTTATAGCCATGGCTTTAGTCACCATTCTTCTTCCGGCAATATTAACTGGTTTAGTCGCATCACGCGAAGGCAAAGCCCAGGAAGACCAAAGACTAACTGCTACAGCTCTGCTTAGAGAATCTGAAGAAGTAGTAAGAAGTGTCCGCGAAAAAGGCTGGGAACATATTACCTCCCCAGGCATCTATCATCCGGGAACTGAATATAGAATTTCAATTTGCCCATTTAGCGGGTGTTCTGTATCCCCGCCCATACCTCCGTTTACAAGTTACACTGGACAAGCAGACAATAGTGGTAATTTGAATGCAGTTTTTTCTCCCACAACTAACCAAGCCGCATTTGAAGTATGGATTACAAGAACCCCTGGCTCCTTGTGTAGCGGGCTCGGTTGCTTTGCAGTTGGCAAAATAGACAGTATTTCTTTCTCAGGCCTAACCGACGGAATTAACTACACTATTTCTGTTTGCAGCCAACAAAACTGTATCAGCGGACAGAATTATTCCCAATTCAACGGCCAATCAACAAGTGGCGTACTTGATGCAACATTTGCATACGCCCCATCATTTACAGGTGCTGCGGTTTTCGAAGTCTGGATTCAACAACCACCGCCCCCTGGTTGTTCAGGGCTCGCCTGTTTTGGTTTTACATTCGCAAATATAAACGCATTAACAATCTCCGGACTTGATTCCAGTCAAGTCTGGAGCCTGGCACCAGGAGCTGAAACAATCTCCGGTTTCACACGTCAAATCGAAATTTCCAATGTCAACCGCGATTCAAGCGGAAACGTCACAGAAACCGGAGGTACACTTGACTCTTCAACCAAAAAAATTACATCTTCTGTCTCCTGGGATACTCCAGTTACCTCGTCAGTTGAATCAACCACGTATTTACAAAGGCATCTTCAAAATACTGCTTGGGAACAAACTACCGATATTCATTTCAACGCAGGTACTCATAATGGAACAAGAACCGTTGGAACGGGTAATGCCGCATCGGTTGAACTCGATCCTACATCGTCAACCGGTGTTGAATACGGAAATCAATTTCTAGTTGATTCAGTTGGACCAATGGTGTGGCTAATTACTCCAGGCATTAGGAACAATATCCGTTTTACTGCACAAAATTCCAAAACCGTCGACCGAATCAGAATATATGTCCACAACATTGTGGGCACAAGTCCCACTTACAGGGTAGGAATTCAAAGTGACGTCAGTAATAATCCTTCCGGAACATTCTTAGGGTCAGCAACATTTCAACCAACTTCTACAGGTTGGTATTCAATCAACATCAGCAATGCTGCTATTGTTTCAGGCGGCACTTACCACATAGTAGTCCAGTATGAAACTGGATCTATCGGTTTTGGTAACTATATCCAACTTCGTCAGTCTACACCACTCAATAGACTATATCCCTTTGATAACAAAGTCGATCTAGAAGCCAACACAGGCTATTTCTCTGGTAGTAGCTGGCAATATTCAAACAATCAGCCTATTTATGCATTGGAGTTTACAGACAGTTCATTCGAAGGCAACCCGTATGAAACCGGGGATGAGTTTCAAACTTATGGTTCTATTGTTCACGGAGAACAATTTACAGTCCCCAATGCTATTACCGTTTCAGATATAAATTGGCTGGTAAGAAAACGCGTGGCTCAAAATCCTCAAGGCCCTTTAAAAGTAATTCTTCAAAATATCACTACAGCTACAACTCTTGCAGATGCCAATATCGTCACCTCGGGGACCGTTTCCCAAACATATCAATATTACAAATACACATTCAATCCGCCTATTCAGCTCTTGCCCGGCAATACCTATAGAGTTTATGTAAGCGCTCCAAATGTATCGGAAGCCCGAGCTTACATGATAAAAAGAGTACAAAATAGCACAGCCCAAGAACTAAATTCGATAAATTTTGATGGGGTAAACTCAATCTATTATGTTACCGGCTATGGTGCAATTCCTTATTGGGATGCAGCAGGCTGGTTTTTTACGGTTCAGAGTGGCGGTTCAGGTTCCGGGACATTTACGTCACAAATCTTTGATGCGGAGCAAGAAGTCGCATTCAACAATATCACTTGGAGTGAAACATTACCTAATCCTAATACTAATATTCAATTGCAAATATCTGTCGATAACGCGCCATTTATGGGGCCAACAGGTACCACTTCCTTCTACGACAGCCCCGGTGCAATTCCGCTGAATTCGACTCTCGGCCAAAGAATCCAATTTAGAGCTAACTTAAGTGGACCCGGAGCAGTTACACCTACACTACACGATGTAAGTATTAACTATTCGCCATGAAGACCGTTAATAGTCCGTCATTAATAGCCAATAGAAATAAACTTCCGAGGGTTAAGAACCCTCGATTTTCGCCGATTCTATCATTTGGCTCAAGCTCCAAGATCGAACGTCCTCGGAAGTATGTTTCCCCTTCGCTTCATCCCCGCCCAAATATTCAATTTTTGGCGAGGTTTTCGCGAAGCGAAAATAAAACAACTTGTCACTCCAAAGTGAAACGAGGTTTCACCCTTGTGGAACTCATTATCTACATGGGTTTGCTGGCGATCTTTGTCATCACTCTAACAGACGTTTTAGTTTCAATTTTGGATATTCAACTAGAATCACAAGCAACATCGGCAGTAGAACAAGATAGCCGATTAATTATCGGCAGAATGGGTTATGATATCCCTCGCGCCACGGCAATTATCACTCCCGCCAATCGAGGTGACTCCGCGAATACTTTAGAGTTAGATATTGGCGGAGTCACCTATAAATATCAAATCAATGCTAATAATCTTCTCCTCGACGATGGCAACGGTTCTTTGAATCTGAATGGCTCAGAAACCATAATTTCTAATTTACTTTTTCAAAAAATCGGTAATGCCGGCGGTAAAAACACGGTTAGAGTTACGTTTACTATCCAAAGTGTCGCTGCCCCGGATTCCGACCCGGAAGTTAAGAATTTCGTAACAACAATAGGCAGAAGATGAAACATCAACAATCCAACCATCCAACCATCCAACCATCCAACTTGCCCGGCCAAGCCCTCGTCACTCTTCTTGTCTTTGTTGCAATAGCAACTGTTATTGTAGCCAGCGCCGTAGCAGTAACAATTATTAACTCACAAACCACAAGCAAATATTCAATAGGAGAAGAGGCTTTAGCAGTAGCCGAAGCCGGTGCCGACAACGCAATACTGAGAATTCTGCGCGATCCCAATTCAACTTATGGCGGTGAAACATTTACTATTGGTAATGGGTCTGCAACTATATCTGTCAACTACGCTCTTCCGACTGTTACAATTAATTCTATCGGTACTGTTGGGAGTTTCGTTCGCAATATTGAAGTAATTGGTAACTATTCTAACAATAAATTCTCAATTACTTCTTTCAAAGAAGTCGATTAGATACAATTAAATTATGCTGTTTTCAAATCCTGACACAATAATTTTTCTAAAACGCAACTCCTTGGAAGTCTACAATCAAAAATCGGAGGGGGTTCAAGCAAGGCTCGATTTCCCGCCTAACTATGAAAAAGACCAGGAAATTATCGACATAGAAAAGTTTGAACAGTTAATTTCTAATTTTCTTTCCAAACTTAACCTCAAAGATAATAAAATTATTATAGTTTTATCTGCCGAAAATCTTTTCGAAAAAACTCTACCGCTTTCTGACAAAACTAAAGAAGAAGCTGCTGCCAAAAAATTCTTCGGTTCAGTCCCTTTTGACCCCCAGAAGGTTGCTAAAAAACAAATTCGCACCAAAAACGGTCTTAATTTAATTGCGGCTAATAAAAATCTATACGAGTCGATCGTTCACGTTCTTCAAAAACTTCAATCAGAAATTCGAGCTGCAGTACCTGTATCAATGTTTGGTATCACATCCTTAGTATTAAGTCGCCAAGATATCAAAAAAATAACTTCAAATTCGGAAATGCTCAAAACAAGCAATTTTTTGTCTGGTAACGCGCAAATAAAGCAGGCTGCAGACACCCCATCAGACGAGGAAAATCCCCAAGTAGAAAAGAAAAAATCCAAGTTAAACCCGATTAGTGTCGCCGGCATTGCATTTATTGTTGTTGGTCTTGGAATCGTCGTCTTTCTTCTATTTAAACAAGGCATACTTAAACAATACTCACCTTTTAATAAAAACCCCTTGCCTACACTGGCTCCTTCCCCTCGAGAGTCAATACCTGCAATCGTAGACTTAGAGAATCAGGAAGCTACCGGGCAGGCTGAGCTGTCATCCAAACAAGATTTAACAATCCAGGTTTTAAATGGATCCGGAATTTCCGGTCAAGCATCTCAAGTACAAGCATTGCTCCAGTCATTAGACTATTCACAAATAGAAACAGGCAACGCCGACAGCCAAGATTTAACTTCTACAAAAATTGTCTACAAACAAAATGTTGCAGATTCCCTGATATCAGAAATCAAAACCGAACTTGAAAAAACACTGGCAAACGTAGAAACAGAAGAGGCTTCGGATGATATCGGCTTCGACATCGTTATCACCACCGGTCCAGCCGGTTGACAATAAAATCTTACTCGTCAATAATTAATCTATAGATGAAATCTGCCCTGCCCAATATTAATGTAAATAGTCAATCGAAAATAGTAAATAGATTTTTCTCCATTCACCATTTACCATTCACTATTCACCAGCGAAAGCTCGGTTTTACCTTAATCGAGCTTCTCGTCGTAATCGGTGTTCTAACCGTACTTCTGGCAATTGTCCTAATTGCCATTAACCCGGCCAGACAATTTGCGCAAGCTAATGACACCCAAAGGCGAAGCGATGTTAACGCAATCTTAAATGCAGTCCATCAGTATGCAGCTGACAATAAAGGTACTTTACCGGGAGCGGGTGAAATAACTGCGACCGCAACAGTTATGGATGCTACAAACTTCGAAGTGACCTGTGACGATATAGTGCCAACATATATAGCAGCAATGCCCGTAGATCCAGATTCTTCAGTCGGAACACCCGGGATTTGTTCTGTATATGATACAGGAAGCTATAGTATTTCTGTGGGTGCCAGTTCCAGAATTACTGTAAGCACAACTTCAGAAGTTGACAGTTCCACGATCAGCGTCACCCGCTAATTCCAAATAAATTATAAGAATTTCGCCATTTTATAATATTTAATAGTAAAATCAGCCAATGGCAAAATTAGATACTGCAACCCTCGCCGGAGGCTGTTTTTGGTGTACCGAAGCTATTTTTAAAAGGCTCAAAGGCGTTAAAAAAGTAACTTCAGGATATTGCGGGGGCAAATCAGATAATCCTACTTATGATGAAGTTTCAACGGGCTCAACCGGCCACGCAGAAGCAGTTCAAATCGAATTTGATCCAGATATCATAACCTATGAAAAACTTCTGGAAATCTTCTTCCATCTTCATGACCCGACAACTTTAAATCGCCAAGAAAATGACGTAGGCACACAATATCGATCAATAATTTTCTATCACAACGAAAATCAAAAAAAGTCTGCCGAAAAAATTAAATTACAAATCGAAAGTGAGAAAATTTACGCTGCTCCCATTGCCACCGAAATTTTGCCTTATCAGAACTTTTTTAAGGCCAAAGAATCTCACCAAAATTATTATGACTCAAATCGAAATCAACCATACTGCCAAGTAATAATCGACCCTAAAATTCAAAAACTGCTAGAAGAATTTAAAAAGGATGTCAAACGAAGCTAAATAAATTTCTTCTCCCCTGCATTTATCTCAACATTCAATGTATTCTCCTTCGGAGTAATCGGACAATCCCAATTATCATTGTAAGAACTGTATGGATTGTAACAATAGTTG
>Ga0209542_10002482_pt1 | contig 41192 bp, 42 predicted proteins | sample RifCSPhighO2_01_FD_184028 | JGI IMG/M metagenome (GOLD analysis project Ga0209542, IMG submission 184028) | Soil microbial communities from Rifle, Colorado - Rifle CSP2_plank highO2_0.1 (SPAdes) (version 2) | ecosystem: Environmental > Terrestrial > Deep subsurface > Rock core/Sediment ... | reverse complement strand
TTTGAATGTAATAGATCAAATAACTAGGTTAAGGTTTAGAGAAATACATATTAATGGAGGTGAACCTCTTGAAAATCCTGATGTTATGATTATTCTTAATCATTGTAATAATAACCAGTTGGAAACATTACTTGAAACTAACGGAATTTTACTTGATTATTCAAACATGAAAGAAATTGCAAATCTGAATCATGTAAAAATAAGAGTAAGCATAGATGGTCCTGAGGAAGTTCATAATTCCATTCGTAGATGTCGAAGAGGAAAGGAAATAGAAAATCCTTATTTGACATCTTTAGGAAATCTAATTTATGCTCAAAATATAGGCATCCCCTTGCAAATAACATGCAGTGTTAACAATTTGAATTACAATCATTTAATAGAGATGGCGGAAGATATGGAAAGTAGAGGGGTAAGGGATTTAAGATTAAGATTGTCTATGCCTTCTGGAAGAGGTTATATCCATTGGCAAATTTTGAAATTAGATTCTAAAAAGTTTGAAGAAGTTAAAATGCAAATTGATTATATTAACAATAATTTTTCATTTAAATTTGATGGAAAAAGTATTTTAAGAATGATTCCTAAATTAGAACAAAAAATGTTTATTACTCCTACAGGGGATGTGAAACCTTACCCATTTATAGAGGTTTATGCAGGTAATGTTAGAAATAATTCATTAAAGGAAATATTACATAATTATAGGGATGTTACTTTTCCTGATGAAATGGAAAAATTAATTAATAATTATTTATCTGAGTTGGGGATGGAAGGAACTAATGGGTAATTTAAAACAAAAATTGAATTTACAGATGTATTTGATTAGAATTGCTAATGAATATTTTTTAAATAATAATTACTCCCCTATAATCTCTCCTAAAATAGTCCCTTTTAAGGATGATGAAGAATCACATTTAATAAATGTAAAGATTCCTAATAATTCTGATAATCTTTTTCTTTCTCGTTCACCTCAGTTGTACAAAGAGATTGCTTGTTTATATTCTCCTCAAGGTAAAGTATATGAAATTGGTTCTGTTTTTAGAGGAGAACCTTTCGGTGAAAATAGGAGAGCAAATGAGTTTATTGGTATTGATGTTGAAATAAAAACGGATAGACTAACTAAAATAGTAAATTCATTAAAAGAATTCATTTTGCATATAGGAAAAAATGATCAATTTAGAAGTTTTTTATCAAATTTTGTAAATTCTCCAAATCTTCCAGAGGAAATAGTAGAAATAACTTATAAGGAAGCATCGAAGATTTTAAAAGTAGAATCTTTTGGTCAAAATGAAGAAATGCATTTATCAAATTATTTCAATAAAGGTTCTAAAAAGAATAGATGGGTTATAATAACTAATTTTCCTAAGAGTATAACTGGATTTTATCAAATTAAAGGAGATGTGACTGAAAGTTTTGATTTAATCTCTGGATGGGAAATTTGTTCTGGAGGTTTAAGAAGACAAGATGTTGATGATTATATGAACCTACTTGAAAGTATTGGTTGGTCAACAAATGAAATGGAATTATACAAAACTATAAAAAAGGAAAATTCTAAAGAAAATACAGGAGGTTATGGTATCGGTTTGGAAAGATTAATAGGTGCAATAATAAATGAGAGGAGCATGGTAGAAATTCAACCTTACAAACGTATTCCAAATGAACCAATTGTTTTTTAAAATGACAAAGGCAATAGAAATAATGAATTTTTTGGATAATAGATATCCGAAGAATTTGAGAGCAGAATGGGACGTTGTTGATGCACATATAGAAGGCGATGAGAATAAAGAGGTTCATAAAATAGGTGTTGGCCTTGAATTAAGTAAGGAATTTTTAGATAAAAATTTTGATATGATAATTTTGCACCATCCTCCAAAATTTGGTAAGGATAAAGTTGTAACAAATCCTTTTTATAATAAATTAAATAATAAGCCTGTAATTTATGTTCTTCATTCAAGAATTGATGTTAAGGGTGATTTGAATATATCTTTAGCATCAGGCTTGTTTAAATACTTTAATGTAGAAAAAGTATTGGATGATGGAACGGTGATTATTTGTTTATCCAATGAAATTGAACTACCTGAACTGATAGACATAATTAAAATTAAATTAAATAAAAAAACAATAAAATTAATCAGGAAAAAAAATAAAATTTCTAGGATAGCAATCCATGGTGGGGAGGGATTTAATAAACATCATGTTGAAAAAGCTGTTAATGAAGGAATTGATGTTTATTTAGCTGGAGATTTAACACATCATTTGGCTGAATCTGCTGATTTTCATGATGTAACTTTCATAGATATAGAGCATGTTAGTGAGAAGATGGGCATGAAAGATTTATGTAGTATTTTAAGGACAAAATTTTCTGATTGTGATTTTGAATACATAAACAGAGAACCTTATTGGGAAACATTATGAAAAAGGTATTCTTACACTCAACATATGACTGTAATGCAGACTGTATACATTGTGCAGTTCCTAGAAGAAAAGAGTATATTCCTCTCCCTCTTTTTAAAAGAATGATTGATAACTTTGAAATGGAGTTTATAATCATAGGTGGAGGAGAACCTCTTAAACATCCATACATTGAAGATATGATTAATTATACCTCCCATAAAACTAAAGTAAAAATAGAAACGAATGGCAGTTTATTAACTAAATCATTTTTGGAAAGGAATAATGAAAGGTTATTCCAATTGAACGTTAGTTTAGATGGTACAAAAGAAACTCATAATTTTATTAGAGGAATTCATGTATTTGACCATGTAATCAATATGATATCTTATGCTCGTTCTTTAGAGATAGATGTTGCAGTGTGGACAGTGATTATGAATAACAATTTTTCAGAAATAAATGATATAATTTCTTTAGTGAAAGACATCGGTGTTGAAAAAATATCTTTTTTATATGCAACCCCTGTTGGAAAGTGTAGTCAAGATCTTACAGTTGATTATTCAAGGTATATCAATCTTGTAGAAGAAGTTATCTCAAGAGAGGATAAATCAATTCAGATTCGTATCGCACCTTATATATCTCCTAAAAAAGGTGATGTGAAGGATTTAGGATGCTTAATTAATGAAGGAGAAATATTACATGTGGATCCAAAAGGAGATATTTATCCTTGTGTACTTCTTTTAGATAATCCATCATATAAGATAGGTAGTATAGAAAAAGGATATACTTTTATAAGAAATGAAAATCCACGTAAATGTTTAGGTTTAATTGAATCATTAGGAATTGATGATAGAGAGTCTTATGGTTTCCCACTGTGCCCTTCAATTATATTATCTAAGGAATGGAACTTTGAATAAAATATTATTATACTAAATCTAAAGAATAAATGATTTATTGCTAGTTCTTACTAATCGAAAGTATTATATATAAATTAAATATATTATGTGTATTAAATAAATTAAAGGATAATTAAAAAATGCCAACTATAACACTTTCAGTGCCTGAAGATCTAAAGAAGGAAATGGATGAGTCTAGAGAAATAAACTGGTCTGAAGTAGCTCGGGTTGCAATAAAAAATAAAATATTGCAATTAAAATTGCTCAAACAGATAACGTCCAAATCCAAATTAACAGAAAATGATGCTTTAGAATTGGGAAGAAAAATAAACAAATCATTACATCAGAGATATATAAGTTAGTAATATGGAATTAGTTATAGATGCTAATATTTTGATGTCTGCATTGATAGCAAGTAATGGAGTTACTTTTGATTTGATTTTTGATGAGAAATTAAGATTATTTTCTCCAGAATTTTTATTTAAAGAAATTGAGAAACATAAGGATGAGATAATGTTCAAGTCTGGATTGCTTGAATCTGAATTTGATTTTCTTTTTTCTATCTTATATTCAAAAATTGATGTTATTCAAAAAAAGGAGTTTGAAAGTTTTATTGATAAAACTAAAGAAATTACTCCTGATGAAAATGATACAGAATATTTGGCATTGGCATTTAAAATGAATTGTTCTCTTTGGTCAAATGACAAGATTCTGAAAGAGCAAAAATATATTCATATTGTAAATACTTCTGAATTAATAAAATTATTATCTGACAATAGGTAAGTCCATTATGAATATCTTTTTATAATAGATACAGTTTAAGTTTTCATGAAGTGGAGTTTATATGATAAATCTGATAGTTATTTAGAACCTTTTGTATTCTCTAATGGAAAAACACAGCTGGATGTAGTCAAAGAAGTGATAGAGGCCATTAAGGAAGGATACAAGATAATATTTATTCATGGCTTCTGCGGAACTGGAAAGAGCTCAATTGCTCTAAATATTGCAAAAGAGGTCGGCAGGACTTCAATAGTTGTTCCGATAAAATCCCTGCAGAACCAGTATTTTGAGGATTACACAAATAAATTTTACATCAAGAAATCAAATGGGAACAAGTTAAAAATAAATGTTATGTTTGGGAGGCAGAATTTCAAGTGTGAATTTATGGATGCCACTGCAGACAACTTATTTCTTCCATGCAACATTGATGTCAATTATGAAAAAAACAAGGATAAATTATTTGAGTACATAGAGCAGAACCCCTTTGTCGAAGCAAGCAGCATAAAGACATTGAAGGATGTGAGAAGAATGAGCGTTGCTCCTGCATGCCCCCACTGGAGCCCCGTCTTGCCTAAGGATTTTGATCTGAAGATACTTTCGGATGCTGAACCTAAGGAGTACACTGCAATTGGTGGAAGAAAATACATTTTTTATGACAGGGGAGGAAAATGCCAATACTATAACCAGTTTTCAAGATATATTGATTCTGATGTTCTGATATTCAACAGCATGAAGTATGAGCTGGAGAATTTAATCGGAAGAAAACCTGAAACTGAAGTTGAGATCATAGATGAATGCGATGAATTCCTTGACAATCTGGGCAATGAACAGAGCATAAACATAAATCTTCTGATGAACCGGCTGAATTTTTTCATGTCAAAATATCCCGAGAACAAAGACATTTTAAGCAAGGCATATCAGATAGCTTCTGATTTAAATTACAGCCCGGATGTTGAAAATTACATTCAGGAGGAGACTATATTTGAACTTAAGCAGACTAAATTGATAACCTTAATGACTTATTTATTTAATCATGAAATATCAAGCCTGATTCTTGGGGATGATGAGGATTATCTGTTTAGTGTTTACAGCGCCCTTGAAAGCTTCAAAGGCTATGCTGATGAAACCTATGTTGTTTTCTTCAGAAATAAAAGAAATGAGATAAATGCCAAATTAGTCATGGTTAATCTTGAGAGAAGATTAAAAGAATTTCTGGACAAGAACAAGGTCTTTGTAATGATGTCCGGAACGATCCATTCAAAAAATGTTCTTGAAACTGTTTTTGGAATTAGAAATTTTAAAATCATAGAGGCAGAAGTCAATAAGATCGGGACTGTGACTAATGTCAGGACTGGTCTTGAGAGAGAATTCAATTATTCATACTTGAAAAGCAAAAATTCAAGGGAGGAGTATCTTAGGGCTCTGAATGACAGCATTGAGAAGGCGGAAAAACCTATTCTTGTTCAGGTCAATTCATTTAAGGATTTGCCCAATGATTTTGAATGCAGCAAATATAAACTTAATCTGATTAAGAGGGAGGACTTGGTTAGCAAACAAAATGATGACAAGACAGGGAATGTTATCAATGATTTTAAAGAAGGTAAGATTGATGTCCTTTATTCCACAAAATGCAACAGAGGGGTTGATTTTCCAGGAGATACGTGTAAAAGCATAGTGTTCACCAAGTTTCCATATCCTGACAGGAGTTCTTTATTCTGGAAGATTATTTCCAAAGATGACAAGAGAAAGGCTGACATGTTTTATTTTGACAAGTCAAGAAGGGAAATTGTTCAGAGACTGTACAGGGGAATAAGGTCAAAGGATGATCATGTCAATGTTCTTAGCCCTGATTTGAGGGTTCTTCAGTTTGTTGGGGGATTCTTTAGATAGAATATTGTTAAATTACAAATATACTCATAAAAATTATGTAAAAAACTTAACTTAAAAATTTATCTATGTCTTCCTCTTTCCACCCTGCTTTCTGAAGACTATTCTTGATTTCTTTAGGAGTCACTCCTTGTGATCTTGCTCTCATAATATAATCTCTCAATCTATTTTCATTCATTGGACCTAAAGAATATGCCTCCTTTATCTTTTTATGGAATATTTTCTTTCTCAGAACAATGAGCAAAGTTCCTGCTGCAACTATTAAAACTCCAAGTGTAATCAACAAAATTGTAATCAAGTTTAAAGATGTTGAAGTATCTGAAGATGGAACATTCTGAACTGTCTGCTGAATTTCTTCCACAGGCTCATCAATCGGCAACTGACTTGCTCCTCTTCTTGGGGGGACTTCAGTTTCTACTGGAACATTTCGTGAGCTTGAACCGCTTCCCCCGCCTGATGAACCTCCACCATTAGAACCCCCATTTTCTGGAGGGACTATATTTATCAATCCCCCGCATTCTGTGGCTGCTACACAATCAACATCCTCGCAATTAAGATAACCGTCACAATCATCATCAAAATGATTGTCACAAATTTCACTAGTTGGTTCTTTTACCTGAATGCATTCTCCCCATATATTGTCTGAGCAGGTTTGCGCTCCTTTATTGCAGGCACCGAGCAATCCAGTATCACATCCTTGCACATCGCCTTCTTCAAGGCATTGAACTGCAAATCCCATTCTCCATTCTGTGAATCCGCTTTCTACATCATTATCCATTGCTTCCACTCTGTATCTTGATCCTCCCTGAATAATTTCATCAGTGTAAGTACATTCAGTTATGTAGCTTGTTGTTGTCACATCGCCGTTAAACTCTTTTTCAATTATGAAATACTGAGTTGGAAGCACTACCCTCTCTGCCCTTATGTTCTTTGAGAATGCAGAAATTATTTTATTAAAAATGTTTGAAAAGAAACTTCCTACGCTGTCAATTACTGAGCCTCCAGTTATTACAGCTAAACCTGTTGCTCCCGTTGCGGTTCCCTCTTCACAAAGTGGATGATTCCAGCTGAGAATTGTGCTGCTTTCAGCCAATACAATCACAAAATCTGTCGGAACTGAAACTGGATGTACTGGCTCCTCAGGCAGTTCGGGTATTATTCCTCCCGGCAATTCTGGCAACTCAGGCTCTACAGGCTGGTCGATTGGATTAGGCTCGCAAACTTCAAATCCCTCATTCCACGTTTCACCAGTAATGCAACAGTCAGCGACATTGTTTGTTATATGGCAATCCGATTCCGGAGGAGCACACAGAGAAACAAGGTATAAATTATTATCATTAAGGGTTCCACACTGCTCTGATGTAATAGATTCTATTCTTCCCCTTTCAGGATGCATTAAATCATTGATTTCACTTAAAGTACACGCGACAAGAACATCATTTCCCAAAGGGCAACACATTGATGCTGTTAATTCATTTCCATTTGGATTTATCAAAGGCTCGATTTCATTCAATGGACTGCATGAACATTCTGCATCAAGGCATTTTGGATTTCCCTCCACAGAGATACACTGCCCATTGCCTTCAAAAATGGGATAATCGCATATCTGGGCTGAAACTACAAAACTTACAAGCAGAAATGCAAACAGGAATATTATTGCTACACCTCTCATGCTAATTTTAAAGAAATCTTATATAAAAACCTTTGGAATTTCAATCATTAAAAAGATTTATATAAGAATATTTGCAATCTTATAGCATGCCTGAGAATATTACAACAGCAGTTGATTCCTTAGTGAAGCTGGTAAATGACAAAGGAAGGATTAGCGTTGATGATGCCTCAAAAGAACTGGGAATACCAGGAAATATATTGAATGAATGGGCAGCATTTCTTGATCAGGAGAAGATAATTCATATTGAATATAAATTTACAACGCCCTATCTGACAAAGTCCAGAGCGGATAAAACTGAAGAAAAAGAAAAAACAAAGACAACTTCCGATACCATTGACCTAGTAATAAGAAGATTAAGCATCACTCTGAATTTCATAATAAAATCCGAGCCAAAGAACGATAGAGGAAGACAGCAAAAGGATTATCTGATGAGAAAAATCAACGAATTTCTGGAAGCTGCAAAAAAAGGAAAGGTAAACAAGGCAGAGCTGAAAAAATTTGTTGAGTACTATAAAGTCTACAAAAACAGCCTGTAAAAAGAGGATGATTAAGGATAAATACAATTTTTTTTCAGGGAATATTCCTGTCAATGTTACTATTGAGTCTGACAAGAATGATTTTGTTTACATTTACAAAGTAAGCGTTTCACAGATATCAAGCAATACTGAATTGGTTTTGGACAAAATAAGAGACGAGCTGGTTGACAAGGTTAAGCTAAGCGTTGCGGACATAACAGATCCAAAAAAGAAGGATTATGTCAAGGATAAATTCAGAGAGAGCATAACATTCCTTACAAGAAAATATTTCCCAGAGATATCCGAGGAGACAAGAGACTTCTTTACAACTTATTTAATGCACAAGAGCTTTGGGCTTGGGAAAGTTGAATTATTATTAAATGACGCCAATCTTGAGGAGATAGTCATTAATAATGCTGATGAAGCAATGTGGGTTTATCATCACAAGCATGGATGGCTGAAAACAAACATTACATTAAAAGATGAGGAGCTGATAAAACACTACAGCAACATCATCGGAAGAAAAGTCAATCGTTCGATTACAACATTAACACCTCTCTTAGATGCTCATTTGGATACCGGAGACAGGGTCAATGCTACGCTGTTTCCAATAACCACAAAGGGAAATACAATTACAATCAGGAAGTTCTCGGAGAAGCCGATTACAATCACTACGATGCTGCAGGAAGGAACAATTAATCTTAGCTCCGCTGCGCTTTTGTGGCTTGGGATTCAGTATGAGCTTAGCATGATTGTTTCGGGAGGCACGGGTTCAGGAAAAACTTCGATTTTGGGCGCCCTCTGTAATTTCTTTCCGCCAAATCAGAGAATAATTTCTGTGGAGGACACGAGGGAGATTTCTTTGGCCAAGCATCTTCATTGGGTTCCTATGGTTACAAGAGAGCCAAATGTTGAGGGAAAAGGAGAAGTTTCAATGCTTGATCTGATTGTTAATTCATTAAGAATGAGGCCTGATAGAATTGTAGTCGGAGAGGTCAGAAGAAAAAGGGAGGCTGAGGTTCTCTTTGAGGCAATGCATACTGGACACTCTGTTTATGCCACACTTCACGCAAATGATTCCAGGGAGGTCATTGAAAGGCTTACAAATCCTCCCATTGATGTTCCAAAGACTCTTATTCCTGCCATTTCAATGCTTGTGATAATGTACAGAAACAGGAGAACTGGAATAAGAAGAATTTATCAGGTTTCTGAAATTCTTAGAGATGCAACTGCAAATGTTCTTATGCAATATGAAACAAGACAGGATAAATTACTGACTGCCAATCAATCCAGCAGATTATTTCAGGAACTGGAAATGCAGACGGGGCTCTCTTCACAGGACATTAACAATGACCTGAAAGAGAAGTCTGAAATTCTTAGATGGCTGGTCAAGAAAAAAGTTGAAGACCTGAATGGAATCGGCAAAGTTGTTGCTACATACTATACAAACAAAGAAAGTCTGCTTAGTTTTGTGAGAAAAGGTTAGTTTTTTAAATTCTTAAACTTTAATTTAGTGGAAGAGGTGTTTGAATGTTTGAATCTTTGGCTAAATCTTTATCGAGAAGTTTTCCTAATCTAAATACTGACCTGCAGCAGGCGGGACTGGAGATGAATGCGAATGAATATCTCCAAAAAGTCATAAAATTAAATCTGATTATTTCTGGAGGATTGTTTGTTGCGATGCTCTTGTTTTTCATCAAGATTGGAAAGCCTTTTTTTACATTGTTGATAATCCCCTTATTTTTCATTGTATTCTTTTTATTGGTTAACCGACCAAAGGCAGCAGCAAGGAAGCTCATAAATGACATTGATTCTGAAATTGTCTTTGCTGGAAGATATCTTCTGGTTGAGATGAGTGCAGGTGTTCCGCTCTACAATGCATTGGTAAGTGCATCAAGGGCATATCCCAAAATAGGGAAGCAGATAGAGCAGATAATAAAAAAAACGAATGTTGGAAAGCCATTAGACATCGCAATCAATGAAATAATTGAAACAACGCCATCCACCAATTTCCAGAAAATGATGTGGCAGATAATAAATGCATTAAGGACTGGAGGGGATGTCTCTCAGGCCCTTGAATCAATTACAGAGCAGATAAGCCAGGAGCAGATGATAGCATTAAAGACTTATGAAAAGAAACTGAATCCTTTGGTTATGTTCTATCTTATGATTGCTGTCATCATGCCAAGTCTGGGGATTTCTATGTTGTCTTTGCTCAGTTCATTTTTAGGCATTAATCTCGGCATCGGCACATTGATAGGGGTTCTGCTGTTCATAATTGTAATTCAGTTCATGTTCATGAATATGATAAGAGCCTCCAGGCCAGGGGTGAGCGCATGAAAACAATTGAAAGATTATTTCTCCCGCTTGACTGGATTAATTATTTTGAGAATTCACTTAAAAGGGCAGGATTCAAGAAAAATCTTTCTTATCTCATGAAGCTGTTTCTTATTTCTGACTTTTTCATCAGCATAATCCTTCTCTTTTTGCTCAAGGATTTATTTCAGTATTACAAGAGTGCAAACATATTCCTGTCTTTCATGAGCTATTACATCATAACTTTCTTTGTTGTGTTTGCGGTGCTCATTGTCGTGCTTTACAGCTGGATATCATACACAAAGTCTGTAAGAAGGAATGAGATTGAGAATGTCCTTGGAGATTATTTTCAGCTGGTTGCTGCCAATGTAGGGGCAGGCATGACAATTGATCAGGCGCTTCTGTATGCCGTAAGGGGAAGGTTCGGAAGGCTTGCAGAGGAAATGGAATTAGTTGCAAAAAAAGTCATGGCTGGAGAGAGACTAGACCAGTCATTAAAGGAATTTGCAGACAAGTATGATTCAAATGTCCTTCAGAAGTCTATAGTTCTTCTGATTGAAAGCCTTGAATCCGGCGGAGAAATTGCTGATTTGATTAATAAAATAGCATGGAATATCAGGCAGAACCAGATAATGAGACAGGAAATCACTTCTTCAGTTACAACATATACAATATTCATCGGATTTGCCGGCTTGGTTGCTGCACCTCTGTTATTTGCACTGTCACACAGGATTGTAATTGTTATGAGCGGTCTGACGAGCAAGATTGATTTAAGCTCTGCTGCGGGAGTTTCAACACAGCTTCCCATTCAGAACATCGGGCAGGGGATTGGAGAAAGCGAGTTCAAATGGTTTGCATTCGCATGTTTGTTTTTCATTGGGTTATTCTCATCAATGATAATCTCGTTGGTTAAGAAAGGAAATATAAAGGACGGGCTTAAAAATGTTCCAGTATTTATTGCTGTTTCAATAGGATTGTTCCTGATATTTTCAGTAATATTAACTTCGATGTTTGCCAGCATTGGGGTTTAATTTTCGTTCATTGAATTCTGTCTCTATTATCATTGGTCCTATGTATCCGCAGTTTAAACATCTGTAATTTCCTGTCGTTCCTGCCGCATCCAGTATAACCTCTGTTGAATTGCATCTTGGGCATGCTCTTCTCATCATAGGGCTGTATTAGTTTAGTTTTATATTAATGTTTTGTTAGTAAAATTTAAAAGGTAAAAATCTCAAAGAAGCTTATGAAATACGAGGATGAGAAGATAGATTTCAAGTACAACTTTAAGATATACTGGGATCTATTAAAAAAATATAAATTTCTCATCGGAGTAATTGTGTTTACAATCCTTATTGGAGAGATTTTTGAGGTTTTTGTAAGATATCTGTTTAAAATTATAACTGACAAGGGAGCAGAATTTGTGGCAGGGAATTTGTTGAGAGATGATTTCATAAAAATTTTGCTGGGAATTACTTTAATATATGCAGTCTCATTTGTCATAAGGTCTATTTCAAGCTGGTTTTACATTTATTCCGTAAACAGGCTTGACTCAAACTCTATGTCAGACTTAAGAAAGAAGTTCTTCCATCACATTCTTCATTTGCACTATGGATTTTTTACCTCCCAAAAGATTGGCTCCATGATTTCAAAGTTAAGCAGAGGGAGTTCTTCAATGGAAAAAATGAATGATAAATTTGTATTTCAGTTCATTCCCCTCATTTTCAGCATAATACTGGTTGGGGCTTCAATAATTTATTTTGATGTTCTGAGCTTTGTGGTAATATTTGTAGTCATGGTTTTATTTGTGGCTTATGGAATTATAATACAAACTTTGCAAAACAAGTATAGCTTAAGGGCAAACAACGCAGAGGATGTTGAGAAAGGGGCAATAAGCGACATCTTCACAAATATAGAGTCCGTAAAATATTTCGGCAAAGAAAACAGAGTGAACGGATTTTATAAAAAATTAAATGAAATCACAAGATTGTCAGTGATAAAACACTGGGATTTTTACAACTGGATGACTGCAGGGCAGGTGTTTATCATAGCTCTTGGTACATTTTTCCTGATTTATTTTTCAATGATAAAATTTCTTGATGGGGGTTTAACAATAGGTACTCTTGTATTCATATATATTTCATACGGAAGCCTAGTTGATCCATTATGGAGATTTGTTGAGGGTATAAGAGGAGTTTATAGTTCAATGGCTGACTTTCAATTTTTGTTTAGGTATGGAAAGATAACTAATGAGATTAAGGACAAACCTGATGCAAAGAAATTAAAGGTTAAGGATGGCTCTATTGAGTTTAAAGACGTAACTTTTGGATACAAGAAAGACAAGTTGTTTAATAATTTCAACCTTAAGATTTCAAAGGGCAAGAAGACTGCCTTGGTAGGACATTCGGGCTCAGGTAAAACAACCCTTGTCAAGCTTTTGTACAGACTGTATGATTTGGAGAATGGGGAAATTCTTATAGATGGGAAGAATATAAATGAATTTCAACAGGAATCTTTGAGATCAGAATTCAGCATTGTTCCTCAGGAATGTATATTATTCGATGATACAATCTATAACAACATAGCATTTTCTAATCCCCAGGCCAAAAGAGATGATGTTATCAGAGCAATGAAATTTGCCCAGTTGTATGACATTGTCATGAGTTTCCCTGATAAATACAAAACGATAGTTGGAGAAAGAGGAATAAAATTGTCCGGAGGGGAGAAGCAGAGGGTTTCAATAGCAAGGGCAATATTAGCAAACAAAAGAGTTCTTGTATTGGATGAGCCAACCTCTTCATTGGATTCAAAGACAGAATTTGAAATACAGAAGGATATGGAGAAATTAATGAGGGGAAGGACAACATTAGTGATAGCACACAGATTATCAACTATTATGAATTCAGACTTAATTATTGTTCTTGACAGGGGAAAGATAGTTCAGAAGGGGACGCATAACCAGCTAATCAGAAGAAAAGGAGTTTACGGAGAGTTATGGGATTTGCAGAAAGGAGGGTATATCAAATAAACTATTATTTCCATTCCTTTCTAAGACCATAATGGAATATTTCAAAACCTAATTTCTTGTACAGACTTATTGCATTTGTGTTCCTTGTGTTCACTGACATTTGCAATTTTTTATATCCTTTTTTCTTAAGAATTTTTGTAAATTCCACTATTAGTTTTGTTGCAATCCCTTTTCTTCTAAATTTTTTTAGCACGAACAAATCATCGATATAACCTAACTTACTATATGGATTTTTTGTGTAATTACATTGAATATAACCTATCATCTCTTTATTTTCCTTAGCAAATAAAATTAAATTCTTGTCCGATGAGATTGATTCATTGAATTCTTTTCTTAAAATTTTATCAGTTGGGTATTTGATTTTTCTGCCTGTGATTTTAGAATAGTCTCTTTCCTCTTTTCTTTTGAGAAATAAATAGTCTTTGAAATATTCTTTCTTTGCTTTTGTTATTTCCATTTTCTAAATAAAAAATAACCTCCAATTATAACCATAATCAAACTTAACAACTGCCCTGTGGGGATTCCAAGTATTAAACTTGTTGGTTCCTTTACAAACTCTATTAAAAATCTCAATATCCCATATAAAAATACAAACAGCCATGTCAATGTTCCTTTCCTTAAATTCCGGTTTCTAAGGAAAAACAAAACAAAAAATATTAACATGTTCTTTAGTGCTTCATAAATCTGTGATGGATGCCTGTAACCTTCATAGCCTGGAAATTTCACGGCCCATGAAACATTTGTTATTCTTCCAACCAGTTCTCCGTTGATGAAGTTGGCAATTCTTCCAATTGATAATATTAATGCGGCAGGAATTACCAAAATATCACTTAAATCATAAAATTTTAATTTCCTTCTCTTGGTAAAGATTAATATCCATATTATGATTCCCACCAGCCCCCCATGAAAAGATAATCCCCCTTTCCAAATCATCAGCATCTGTAACGGATTGGAAAAGTAATATGAAGGCTGATAGAACAATATTTCAAATAATCTTGCACATATTATAATAAAAATTACTGAATAGAATATGAAATCATAAACTTCGTCCTTTGAAAGATTTAATTTCTTCCTTTGGTTTAACAGAATGAATAATGCCAATAAAAATCCAATGACATAAACCAATCCATAATATCTTACCTCCAGGCCAAAAATACTAATCAGGATGGGATTTATGCTGTGAATAAACATTTTGGAATATTCCTATTGTTGTTATTATCAAGGATGAGAATATTATATTTAAAGATAGTCTTTTTGAGATGCTTACGAAGAACTCTGCCGGATAAGTCTGTATCAGCAGCGAATCTGATGGCAATAGCCAATAATTATTTGCAAACAACAATTTATGGAATGTTATAAACAATGAGCTGAAATCTATAAAGTATAAAATTATTATTAGCAATATTGGCATTATTCCTGAAATAATCAATTGCCTAGAAATATCCTCTTTGTTTATTACTAAAATTATAATTGTCAGCAATAATAGTGTTAAAATAGTGTAATTCAACTTGGAAACCAGCGATTTAACATCATTCATATGGACTGTTTCTTCCTGTGTGAAATTGAATTTTAATTCTTCTCTGTCTTTCAGATAGTTAATAATATTTTCATTGACCTCATCTTTTGAATCATTGTGAAAAATTATAAAATTCAGATTTGCCAGTATAAGCAGAATTGGAATTAAAATTATCAGGAAATATTTTATTTTCATAATTCACAACCAGATAATTCAGCTAATTGTTTCATTGATTTAGTTCCGAGAACCTTTTCACCATTGATTATCCATGTTGGATATCCCGTTATTCCTGCCTGAATGCACTTCTCCCTTTCATTATTGAACGCATCTTCAGCGCACTCGATGTAGAGCTTTTCCTTAAATGAATCTTTTGAGTCCCTAAATAATTCCTTTTGATCATTACAGTGAGAACACCAGTATGCCCCATACATTTTTACGTCTTTTGAGGCCATGCAGTCTACCAGACTATCAAACTCCCCCAATTCATCCGACGGCTTGAATATCATGAATGCAATTATAACCAGGAGAATTAATGCGATCATTAAGTAAACTACTTTTGTTTTCTTCATAGAAGCTTCTTATTTTAATTGTTTATTAAATTTTTGTTATTTCCATTGTTTGAGAATATTTTATCATCAATGTCTATTGTGGTAATTACTCTATTACCATATCCGCCTACACTTATGCTAATGAAAACTTTCTTGATTCTATTGAAGTTGAAAGTTTTTGGAACTCTTTCCCTCACGAAATCCAAACATAGCTCGTCAAATTTATCCTTTGCTTCAAGGATGTTTGAGGATAATGGAAATTCAGTCAGCTGCCCCGAAAAAATTAAAAAATTTAAATGATCCGACAAGTCATGACAAATTCCTTTAAAAATAGTTAGTTTCATTTTATTATTTTCTTTAATTCATTTACCAATGTCATTACATCGTCTTCATTATTGTACAAATAAAGAGATGCTCTTGCCGAACCTTGTAAATCATGCTTGTTAAACCATGCATGAACACAGTGAGCTCCAGACCTTATACATATGTTCTTTGATGAATTTAATATCATCCCTATATCATTGGGGGCAAATCCCCTTACATTAAAGCTGAATATTGACGGCCTTAATCTGTAATCTTCCGGACCAATCAACTGGACTTTATTTAACAATTCTTCCGTTAATATTTTATTCAACTGCAACTCATTCTTTTCCATTCTGGAAAATCCAACTTTATTCAGGTAATTAAATGCCTCTCTTAATGCAATTATCCCTGCATAATCCTGCAATCCCGCTTCAAATTTGGATGGAATTTCTTCATACTCATAATTTTCATATGTTGAATCCTTTACAGTTCCTCCACCAATGTTCAACGGCTCAAATTCATCCAGAAATTCCTTCTTTGCAATGAATAATCCCGTTCCCGTTGGACCCAACATCTTATGCCCGGAGCAAGATAAGAAATCAATACCTAATTTATTGAAATTAATCTCTGTATGCCCTGCGGACTGTGCAGCATCAATTGAAACCAAAGCATTATTTTCGTGAGCAATCTTTATTATTTCCTTTATTGGGTTGATTACTCCGTCAAGATTTGATATGTGGTTTACTGCAACCAAATCCACTCCTTTCACATTATTTTTAAAACCTTCAAGATTGAAAGTATTATCTTTATTTGAACTTAGAACTTTCAGTTTGCAATTTCTCTGCCACGGCAAGAGATTAGAGTTATGCTCTTTGTCTGTAATCAACACTGTCTTATTTTTGAAGTTACTTGCAACTGTATTTAACGATTCTGTCGTGTTCCTTGTAAAAACTACATTTTCCTTTTTCGTGCTGAAGAATTTTGATATTAATTCCCTTGTCCTGTAAATTTCCTCGTTTACCCTGCTGCTCAGCTGATGAGAACTTCTTCCCGCACATGCAGGATACTCCCCATAATATTCATTTAATTTGTTAATTACTGAATTAGGTTTTAGTGACATGCAGGCTGAGTCTAAATAAATCACCTTGTTCAGTACTGGAAAATCACTTCTAATATCCATATGTATAACTCATCAGTTATATTAATAAAATTAACTAAAAAAAGAAAAAATTAAAGTTGGGATTCTATTGCCTGCTCAAATGCACTAAACGGCTGTGCTCCGCTTAATGGAACATCTCCAACCAGAAAATACGGCGTTCCCTGCCCTCCGCTTAAAGCAGCATCACCAAGATCATTCTGAACCTCGCTTTTATGCTTTTCAGAGTCAAGGCATGCATTAAATTCAGATGCATCCAACCCAATTTCAACTGCCCACTGCTTTAAATCACCAATTGAATACTGAACTGTTCCCGTTCCCAATTTATTCTGCTCTAAAAATATCTTATCATGCATTTCATAGTACTTCCTCTGATCTCCCGCGCATTCTGCAGCCTGAGCAGAAGGCTCTGCCATAGGATGGAAGCTCAACGGAAAGTCCCTAAAGATCAATTTTACTTTTCCAGTATCAATGTATTCTTCCTTTATCTGGGAATATGCTTCTGTCCAGAATTTTCTACAATAGGGACATTGGTAGTCACTAAATTCAATTATTGTCACTGGTGCATTTTTATCTCCCAATACTGCATCATCATCAAGAAAATCTTCAGCAGACACCAAGGCAACACCACTTGGCTTGTTTACATCTGCAGCAGTAGCTCCGGTTGATATTCCAAAACCACCTGTAAAAATAGATATTATCAGCAAAACAGCCAATATTCCAGTGGCAATCTGCCACATAGTTGATTTCTTCATGGTAATTGTTTCATCTTTCATATTATCACCTCAGCAACATCCACAATCCGATCCGCATGTACAGCCAGATTTTGTCTCAGCTTTTTTCTTTTTCATATCCTTACCTTTCATTTTGTTTCTCCCTCCATCAGAAAAACTATAGAAGTATAGCTTCATCTGCTTTTATTTGATATATAAATTTTTCTAAAGTATTTGTTTAGTGAGCCCCTTAATAAATTTGCATTAGTGACCACCGTTATGCTTGACAGTGCCATTGCGATTTCCGCAATTACGGGGTGCAACAGCCCGGCAACAGCCAGAGGAATTGCAACTGTGTTATACGCAAATGCCCAAAATAAATTTTGTTTTATTTTCCTGAAAGTGGCTTTGGACAGGTAAATTGATTCAACAACACCAACCAGCGACCCCTTTGCAAGAACTATATCTCCTGCTTCAATTGCAATATCAGTTCCTGTGCCTATTGCTATTCCTACATTTGATTGCTTTAATGCGGGAGCATCATTGATCCCATCTCCGATGAAAGCAACCATTCCTTTATTTTGCAGTTCAGTTACAATTCTTGCCTTGTCCTCCGGCAGAACATTTGCAATAACTTCTTTAATCCCCACCTGCTTTGCAATTGCCTTTGCAGTTCTTTCATTATCACCAGTTATCATCACTGTCTTATAACCTTCTTTGTTTAGCTCATTTATGGCAAAAACAGAATCTTCCTTAACCGCGTCAGCCACAGCAATAAAACCAATAATTTTCTTATTCTCAGATATTATCATCAATGTTTTTCCTTCATCTTCAAATTTTTCAATTATATCTAAAGAACTTTTAATTTCAATATTTTTTTCCTTCATTAATGTCCTGTTTCCAATGACTATGTATTTCTTTCCTATATAACCCTCAACACCTCTTCCTCTTAATATTTTGAATTTCATGACTTCCCGGTATTTCTTTGCATCAACTTTGTCAACTATTGCTTTTGCAATTGGATGTCCACTTAGTTTTTCCAAGCTTGCACTTATTTCTAACAAATAGGATTCCTTGATTTTTGGTTTAGTATAAATATCAGTAACCTCTGGCTTTCCCTTTGTTATTGTTCCTGTCTTATCAAAAACAATTGTCTTGACTTCTTTCATTGTTTGTATTGCCTCGCCCTTTCTTATTAGAATGCCATTCTTTGCTCCTAGTCCAGAGCCAACCATCAATGCTATTGGCGTAGCCAACCCTAAAGCACAGGGGCATGCAATAACCAAGACAGAAATTCCAATTCCTAGTGCCCTGCTTAAATCCTGGCTAAACATCCACCAATTAAAGAAAACAATAATAGTCAGTGCAAGAATTAATGGCACAAAAACACCTGTGATCTTATCAGCTAATTTTTGTATTGGCACCTTGGTTCCCTGTGCCTCTTCGACTAATTTTATGATATGTGCTAAAAATGTATCCTTTCCAATTTTTGTAGCTTTTATATATAATATTCCATCCTGATTTATTGTTGCACCAATTACATTGCTTCCTTTTATTTTGTCGGTAGGGATGCTTTCCCCAGTAACCATGCTTTCATCAACAGAGCTTTCTCCCCTGATTACAACACCATCGGTTGGAATTTTTTCTCCAGGTTTAATAACTAATATATCCCCTATCTTTACTTCAGAGATAGGTATCTCAATTTCCTCTTTGTTTCTTAATACAATGGCATTCTTTGCCCCAAGCTCCAATAATTTTTTTATCTCTGAGCTCGCCCTTCCCTTTGCTTTCGCCTCAACATATTTTCCAGTTATGAATATGGCCATTATCATTGAAGAAATTCCGGAATAATTTTGGGAAATATTAAAAAAACTTAGAAAACCAGTCAGATAAGCAACAATAGTTCCTAAAGATATGAGAGAATCCATGTTGAAATAAAGACTGTAAAATCCTCTTAACCCTGCTTTTATGGTTTCAAATCCAAATACAAATATTACGGGGAATCCTAAAATCAGAAGAATGATATTCATTGTCTGCTCTGCAAATAATTCTACACCAAACAATGCTCCAAAATACATGATAATAACTACTGGAATTGTAAACAGCCAGGCCCCAACAAGCCTTTTTTTCCAGTTGGCTATTTCTTTTTCTTCCAAAGATATCTCACTATTGTTATGATTATGCATCCTCTAAAAACACCACCTTATAACCAACTTTAGAAACGGCTTTTTTCAATTCGTCCCTGTCTACCTTGTCTTCAGCTTCTACATAGGCTCTTCTCATCATCAAATTTACATTTGCCTCTTTAACACCATTTACTTTCTTCAAACTTCTCTCTATGTTGCTTGCGCATGATGCACAGTGCATTCCTTCAATGGTTAATTTTATTTTTTTCATATTTTCTCTCTCCGCTTCCCTTGGTTATTTTTTTCTTTTAGGTTCTTGCAATTGTTTGATAAGCCATAATATTAGTAGGACAAGGGCTACCACAACTAAAATCCAAATTATAGTTCCAAAAAACCACATTCCGCCATAATAGTAATTCATCATTTTTTTACTTCCCTATTCAACTATTATTTTCCCCCTTCCCATTCCCATGCTGCATGCAAAAGTATAAGCTCCTTTTTTTGTGGGAGTAAACTCAACGTAATCATTTGGAGTCTTCAGATATTTTGAAATTCCAAATTCCCTTATTGTGAATGACCTGTAGCATCCCCTAACACTTTCATCCAGATTTATCCTTACTGGAATTCCTACTTTTACTTTTATTGTGTTTGGATAATAATTGTAATTTTTCATGCTTAAAGTGATTTTTTGCATTTCATTATCATTATTTAGGACAACATTCCCACTAATATTCTGCTTTGCCTCGCTCTTGGTAAATATGAAAATACCCATAATTATTACAACCAATAATACAATTATCATAATTGTTGTATTTTTCATTGAAACAGCACGCTCCTTGGACCAAGCACCATCAACCAGGTGGTTGCTGAAGTTAAAATCAGGGTTGCAAATATAGTAAAGGTGTAATCTTCCTTAACCTGCCTTTCACTCTCTCTTGTTTCTTTGTATATCATGTAGTTCAGCCCGAGCAGAATTATGCCTGATATCGAGAATATGATTATACTTGCAAGCCGTAGATTATCATTTATCATCATTACTGCTGTCATGGCACCCATTATTCCTCCCATAAATCCCGCCATTATTCCTTCCAAGAAACCCATTATTCCACAGCATAAGCCATTCAATATTCCAAAGGCAATTCCAATCAACATTCCAAAAAGGCTACCATAAAACATACCATTTGTTGCTCCTATATAATATCCAAGCAAAAATCCCGCAATCATGCCAATTGTCATGCCAATCATCATTCCAGGCATGCATGCAAATTGTTTGTATGCCCTGACCTGCCTTACTGACGGCAATATAAAAGCATAGCTCAATGCAGCAAGAAATAAGTATAATCCATACTTTGGAATAAAATTATCCATATATCTGAAACTTACAAAATACAATATTCCCAATATAACAAAAGATGTTATTAGTGAGTATGCAACTGTTCTTACTAATTCACCCTCAACACGATTTCCGTTTAATTCCTTTACAAATAATTTGAAAGTCATACCAACTGCATGATTATCTGTTATATAAGATATTTTGTGAAACTAGTTTCAATAAGCAAAAGTTATTAAAGGAACTTTTTTTATTTATTTTATGGAAAATAAGAAAGTTGGATTATTAATATTGGGAATTTCATTTCTTATAGTTGTAATCATCCTGATTTTTAATCAGGCTTTGAAGGAAATAGTGAATACCAGCTGTGGAATGTTGGAGCATTATGATTGCCCGATGTATAACACAATAACTCAGCAGACTTATCTTGCTCTTGCAATTGCGGGGATGTTGTTTATTGTAGGTATTTTTTTAATGATTTCCAAACCAGCAGAGAAGATCATAATAAGGAAGATTAAAGAGAATAAACCAAAGAAGATATTGAATGTCTCTAAATTGAAGCAGGAAGAGAAGCATGTTCTTAATCTCATTAAGGAGAACAAGGCAGTATTCCAGGCTGACTTGATAGAAAAAACAGGTTTTGGAAAGGCAAAGATGACAAGAATCATAGACAGGTTGGAAGGTAATGGCTTCGTTGAGAGAAAGAGAAGAGGTTTGACCAATGTTGTTGTTATGAAAGATTAGACCAAAGTCTGATTCAATTCCTGCAAAGCAATACCATTGATGCTCTGAATGATGAAATCACTCTCCAAGGCAAAGCCAATGTTATCTCCTGCAACCTTGAAATTATTAATTCCAATGACCTTCCCATTTGTGTTTATTAATGGACCTCCGGAATTCCCTGAATTGAGTGCGGCATCTGTCTGAATGTACTCTCCTGGAGAGTTCTGAATTTTTCTGTGAACTGCCGAAACTATTCCTTCAGTGACTGAAAATGATAATCCCAGAGGATTTCCTATCGCAATTACCTTCTCCCCTATTTTAACATTATCAGAATTATCAAATTCAATTGAGTTATAAGATCCTGAAATTTTCAACAGAGCAACATCCATGCCTGAACTATAACCTATTAGAGTTAACTGCTTTGAAACCTGATCTGAAGTCAATGCATCTGCATACCTTGCTCCACTAATCACATGATAATTTGTTACCAAATAACCATCATCAGTTATGATAAATCCTGTTCCCTGAGAAATATCAGTCCTTATAGTTACAACAGCCTGCACAGCATCCTCTATTATTCCTGAGAAATCAGCCGAGGTCTCTGCTTTTATCGAGCTTATCTGACTTTCAAAACTTGACTGTGCTTCCGAAAGGCTCTCCTGAGTTGAGATTATAGAACCTGAAAGTTCATTTATTATGCCTTGAGTTTCCTCATTTTTTAACCTGAAATCATTGCTTAAATCCTGAAGCTCGCTGTAAGTTTTTGAGACCTCCTCTTTACTTCTGTTTAAGTCAATCACAAGATATGAAAACATGACTATCTGAATGATAAATAAAAAAATTACCAAGTAAATTATCTTCTTCTGTTCTATTTTCATTTGCAGGTTCCATTGTCACATATGCATTCTTCCCCAACTTCACAATTGCACTCTTCATTTGTACACAGTTCAAGGTTGTCACATGAAGAATCTCCAAGTATTTCTGAGTAAATGCAGAATGTCCCTTCGTTTTCCGGACCATTGCAGTTTCCGTATTTTATATAATTGAATAACCCTGTAATGCTGAAAAATATACTTGCTACCAGCAGAATTATCATTATAACTGAAATCAGCTGAAAATTTCTGTAGAAGAATATCCCAAATTTATGCGATCTCTTTATTATTTTTCCAGTCAAGTGTGATTTTATCCTGTCATCAAGATTTGATTTGCATTTTCGAAAAGTTACTGTTCTTCCCAAGCATTCAAATGCATCCTTTGCAAGAATTCTATATTTAACCGAGAATATCCCCATGATTAGAAGTACTGGAAATGCTATGAAACAAAGTACCATATTTTATCTCTCCTTCTTTCTTTTATAAATTTTTTCAAAAGGTTTAAAAATGCTCTCCCATGAAGTATTACTATACAGCGAGATAGGGCAGCCAGGAGTGCCCGTCGGGCTCATAACCCGGAGGTCGGAGGTTCAAATCCTTCTCTCGCTATATTTTACATTACTATGAAACTGAAAAATCCCTTTGTTCTTGCACCATTAGCCAATTATTCCGACTTGGCATTCAGATTATTGTGCAGGAAGCACAAAGCGTCTCTTGCATATACAGAGCAGGTTTCAGCAATTGCATTATTAAAAGCAAATCGAAAAACACTCAATCTCATAAAAACCTGCGGGGAAGATAAACCAGTTTCTCTGCAGCTGAGCGGGAGGGACAAAAATATTCTGCTTGAGGTTATTAAAAAACACGAAAAATATTATGATTACATTGATTTGAATTTTGGATGTCCATCAAGGAGAATTGTAAATTGCGGTTATGGCGCCGCACTATTAAAAGAGAAGGATTACATAAAAGGGCTTCTTGAATATTTGAGCTCCAACATGAAAAAACCACTGACTATTAAAATGAGGTCGGGTTTCAAGAAAAATGAGTCTCTTGAATTGGTGAAAATTATGGAAAAGTATGTTAATGCGATTGCAATACATGCGAGGACAAGAGAGCAGGGTTATGCTGGAAAGGCCGACTGGAATGTGATAAAAGAAATAAAAGAAAAAGCTTCTGTTCCTATAATCGGAAATGGGGACGTTAATTCTCCTGAAAAAGCAGTTGAGATGCTAGAACATACAAAATGTGACTATGTTATGATCGGAAGGGCAGCTATGGGAAATCCATTTATTTTTGAACAGTGCAATGATTATTACAATAAAGGAGAGTATAAAGAGTATAGTTTAGAAGAAAAAAAGAAAGAATTCTTTGATTACTATAAACTGCTCAAAAAATATGATTTGCTTAACTTCGGATTGTTTAAAGGACAGACACTGGAGTTTTTTAAGGGATATAGGGGAAGCAAGGAAATTAAAAGCAAGATAGTTATTTCAAATGATACCGAGTCTATAATTAAAATAATTAAAGAGTTTATGGAAGGATAGTTTTATTAATTTCTTTGTTTTAATCAGTGCATGAAACTTGTCTGTGGGATTGATGAGGCGGGCAGAGGTCCAGTGATTGGTCCGTTAGTTATAGCAGGCGTTGTGGTGAACAAAGAGGGATTAGATAAACTGAAAGAAATTGAAGTGAAGGATTCTAAACTATTGCCTCACAGGAAAAGGATTGAATTGAGCAAGAAGATAAAAGAAATAGCAGAATCCTATGATATCATAATAATTGAACCAGATGAAATTGATGACGCTGTCGATGGAAACAATGAATTAAATCTTAACTGGCTTGAAGGAATTAAATCATCAGAAATAATAAACAAACTAAATCCTGAAATGGTTATTCTTGACTGTCCAAGCCCTAATTGTGAGAAGTATAAAAATTTTGTACTGAAATATTTAGATAATAAAAATATTGAGATTGTTGCAGAACATAAAGCCGATTTTAAATATCCAGTAGTAAGCGCTGCCTCAATACTTGCCAAGGTTGTCAGGGAGGAAGAGATGGATAAGTTAAAAGAAAAATATGGCAATATTGGACCAGGATATACTTCAAATGAAACAACACAAAAATTCATAAAAGAAAATTTTGACAAACATCCAGAGATATTCAGAAAAAGCTGGAGCACTTTCAAGAATGCTAAAATCAGGAAAGAGCAGAAGAAATTGGAAGAATTTTAACTTTTTCTTTCTTCAGGTTTTGGCGCCTTCTTGAATCCAAGTTTCTTGTAAATGTCATTTTCTGTTTTTGAAGACAGTCTTCTATTTGTTTTTCTGTCAAACAAACCATATTCATTTAACTTAAATCCTTTTTTTCTTGCAAGCTCCCTTAAATTAATATTATGAATTTTATTTCCAGTGTAATACTGCAGTGCTGCTCCATAACTCTCTGGCTTCACAACTAGTATATCCGCCTGCATATTATTCTTTAAAATCACCATTGCCTTTGTCTTTCCCTTTGTCAAAACTTTCCTAATTTGCTTTAATTTTGTGAATTCATCGATTAGTTTCTCAGGATTGTCCGATACTACAAGCAAGTCTATATCCCCAATTGTTCTCTCCTTTCTCCTTAAAGAACCGCCAAAATCAATTCTGTTGGTTATGCTTAATTTTTTCAGTGAATTGTAAATTGGCAGTGCTGCGGAGTATGCTTCTCTATAGGGATACCTCTTCCCTGTTTTCTTTGGAAAATTAATTTCTTCTGAAATGTTTTTTTCTGATTTTTTCCCAAAACCTTTAAGACTTCTTAATTTTTCATTTTTTATTGCCAATTTTAACTGCTGTATTGTTTTTATTCCCAACTTTTCGTTGAGAAACCTTGCTTTCTTCGGACCTAATGTTCTTACATTCATCAGTTCTGAATATGAAGAGGAAACTTGTTTTTTCAGGGTTTCATATCTCTTCATTTTTCCTGTCCTTATGTATTCCTCTATCTTCTTTGCAATTCTTTCTCCTATTCCCGGAATTTCGTCTAATCCTTTCATCCCATTTTTTCCGTAGATATCATAAACATCTTCCTTCATTGATTCAAGAAATCTTGCTGCTTTTCTGTAAGCCTGCGGTTTCCATTTAACTTTTTCCAACTCGAGAATATCCGCCATTTTAAAGAACATTTTTGCAATCTTCTGATTGAGCATGATTAATAATATACTCATTTGAATTTAAAGTTTTTGAAAACAAACATTTATATACTGATAAAAAATCTTTTTAACTATAAAGCATTGACGGGAGAGCACTTGTTAACTTACATTTCGCTTTTTCTATAAAGGTGCTTGGAGAAATGAAAATGAAATTTGAAGACCTTAAATTAAGTAAAGAAATATTATCCTCTATCAAAAGGCTGGGTTTTGACAGCCCAACTCAGATTCAGGAGACATCAATTCCCTACATTTTAGAGGGCAAAGATGTTATTGGAGAATCCGCGACAGGTTCTGGAAAGACTCTGGCGTTTGGAGCAGGAGTCATTGAAAAAGTTGTATCTGGGAGGGGCTTACAAGCTTTGATATTAACACCAACCAGAGAGCTTGCTGAACAGGTAAGACAATCACTGATGAAAATATCTTTCAATAAAAAATTAAGCATTATTGCCATTTATGGAGGCGTTGCAATTGATCCCCAAATAAAGAGTTTGATGAAATCTGAAGTAGTGGTGGCAACTCCGGGAAGATTTTTAGATCATCTTGACAGAAAAACTATCAACACTTCAAGAATAAACCTGCTTGTTCTGGACGAGGCTGACAGAATGTTTGACATGGGATTCATAGATGACATAGAAAAAATTATTCAAACATGCCCAAAAAACAGGCAAACCTTGTTTTTCTCCGCAACAATTTCGCCCCGTGTGAAAAAATTAGCGGGAAGATATATGATAAATCCTATTGATGTGTCTGCAAAAAAACATGTTGATCCAAGCAAACTTAAACAATCCTACTACGATCTTCCAAAGAACATGAAATTATCTCTGCTTGTTCATTTATTAAAAAATAAAAAACCCGGATTGGCAATGATTTTCTGCAACACGAGAAGAAACACGGATTTTATCTCGAAAAACCTAAAGAAAAATGGAATAAAAGCAATTGAAATTCATGGAGGACTTACCCAAAATAAAAGAACAAGGACAATAGAGCTGTTCAATGAGGGTAAAGTTGATGTTCTTGTCTGCACGGATGTAGCGGCAAGGGGTCTTCACATAGATAATGTTTCCCATATAATTAATTATGAGATTCCTCATGATCCAAATGATTATGTCCACAGAATCGGAAGGACTGCAAGAGCAGGAGAATATGGAGAGGTGATAAATATCATTTCAGGTGGGCAGGATTATGATGAGTTCTCAAACATACTAAGCACATACAGAGATTTTAAGATTAAAAAAATGGATAAGCCATATCTTGAAAGAGTCTTTCCTGTTAAGGTTGAAGAAGAATCTGGAGGAAGGGGATTTAGAAGATCTCCCAGCAATAAGTTTAGAAGGGATCCAGAGCATAGGGGAAGATTTCCTGAAAGACCTAAAAAAAGAAACTTCAGAAGCAGGCAATAAGATTTATATATTCATTTTATTCTAAAATTCTGCGGGAGGCAGATATTATGAAAAAGTATAATGATTATTTTTACCTTGTTTTCAGGGTTTTGATTGGCTTGGGATTTTTGCTACATGGAGGACAGAAGTTATTTGGAATCTTTGGAAGCAAAGGTACGGCGGATTTGTTCAGTCTGATGGGACTTGCAGGAGTGATAGAGTTCTTTGGTGGCTTATTGATAATATTCGGATTATTCACAACCATTATCGCAGTAATATCTGCTGTTGAAATGATTGTTGCAATGATAATGACACATTTTCCGAAGGGAATAAATCCGTTGACCAATGGCGGAGAGGCGGCAATGATTTACTTTGCGGCATTTCTTGTTATGATTGCATATGGCTCAGGGAGAATAAGTCTGGACAAGAAATTTAGAAAGAAATAAATCTTTTTCTTTTTTCTAATTTAATATGATAAAAAGACTTATTATAATAGGGGGAGGCTTTGCGGGCTCTATGATAGCAAAGAGATTGCAGTATTCTTTCCGCGTTACTCTAATTGACAATAAAAACTACTTTGAATTCACCCCCGGAATACTGAAGTCAATAGTTTATCCGCGCATGTTGAAAAACATTGAAGTGATGCACAAAGATTATCTTAAAAATGTAGAGTTGGTCATTGGAGACGTGAAAAAAATAACTGAGGATAAAGTTATTTTAAAAGATAGTAATATCGAGTATGATTATCTTGTAATTGCTTCCGGCTCAAAATATAAATTCCCAATAAAAGGGCACAATGCTATCCTAAATATAAGGGGGAAAGACATAATTCAATATTCCAATGAACTGAAAAATGCTAAGGATGTTTTAATAATTGGTGGGGGAATTGTAGGTATTGAATTGGCAGCAGAAATCTCTGACAAATACAACAAAAAAATTACGCTTGTTCATTCTTACAATCTACTTGCCCCAAGAAATGACAGAAAGACTTCAAGATATGCAAAAAGATTTCTTGAAAGAAATGGGGTTAAATTAATGCTTGGGGAAAGATTTGTCTCTGAAAAAGACAGCTGTTTTGTAACTGATCATGGTAGGTCAATAAAAAGCGATTTAACCATACTATGCACGGGAATGATTCCTAATTCAGGGTTCATTGATTCAAAATTTCTGGATAAGAATAATCTTGTCAAGGTTGATGAATATCTGATGGCAAAGGAAAACTGGTTCTGCTGCGGTGATGTTGCTTCAATAAATGAAGAAAAAACTGCACAGGGTGCTGAAAAACAGGCTAAGTTAGTTATTCATAATCTTCTAAATCCAAATAAAATGAAAAAATATTCCCCTAAAAAGGGACCGACAGTCATCAGTCTTGGAAAATATGATGGAATATTTGAATATGAGGATATTGTAATTGGAGGAATAATCCCTCGGATTATGAAAAGCATTATAGAACTAAAGACAATGGTTAGTAAAAAACTTTAAAAATATACAAATAAGCCTAATTTTATGACTAGTATCCAGAAACTGAAGTTATACGGGTTTAAGTCTTTTCCGAAGGCAACTGAAATCTCATTTCCAAAAGGATATTCATGTGTTATAGGTCCGAATGGTTCTGGAAAGTCTAATATTATGGATGCTTTCTGCTTTGTTTTTGGAAAAGGTTCTGCAAAAGGGTTGAGGGCTGAAAAATCTGCCAATCTCGTCTATAATGGAGGAAAATTAGGAACTCCCATGAAGGAAGCTGAGGTTAGCATCTGGCTTGACAATGCAAAGAAAACATTTCCATTAACTGAAAAATCAGTCAAGATAACAAGAATAGTCAAGAAAGACGGGAATTCCATTTACAAAATAAATGACAAGACAATGAAGAGGCAGGAGATGGTTGAGCTTCTCAATTCGGGAAAGATAGATCCTGACGGGCATAACATAATTCTTCAGGGAGACATTGTAAGATTTATGGAATTAAAACCTGAACAGAGAAGGGAAGTTATGGAAGAAGTTGCAGGAATTTCTGTTTATGATGACAAGAAGAGAAAAGCAATTAACGAGCTTGACAAGGTTGATGTTAAATTAAAAGAAGTGGGGATTATCCTTACCGAAAGACAGGCTCATCTAAGGGAACTAAAAAAAGACAGGGATCAGGCCTTAAGATATAAAGAGATTGAGGGGGATATAAGATCCAACAAGGCCACTTACACAAATCATCTTATCAAAACCAAGGAAGAACTCCGTGATGACATTGAAAAGAAAATAAAAGAGCAGGAAAGTAGCATTTCAAAAATAAATGAGACCATTAATTCTCTGAAGGAGTTTATCAAGAGCAAAAAAGAGGAAATAAAAAACATCAATTCTGAGATTGAAAAAAGAGGAGAGAGAGAACAGCTGGCATTGCACAAGGAAGTTGAAAACCTAAAAACAGATCTTGTGAGAAAGAATTCAAGAATAGAGGTATGTAGAAATGAGATCAACAAGATTAGCCTGAGAAAGCAGCAGCTGAGAAAAGATTCTGATGACCTTGAAAATAAAATAAAGGATTTAAAGAAGACAATTGACAAGTATGAGAAGGATAAGAATGGTTTTGAAAGTGAGCTTAAGAAAACTGATGCTGAGCTTGATAAGTTAAGAGCCAAGTATAATGTTTCTGATTCCAATAACATAAGAGACAAATTAATTAAACTAAATTCCGAAAAGAATGAATTATTGAGGGAAAAGGACAAAATCGATTATAAGTTAAGCCAATTCTCCGACGCTGATATAAAGGATGGAGATCAGTTAAAAATTAAATTCAAGGGCGTTGCCAAGGAGCTTGAAAATTGTTTAAGAGATGACGACAAGTATCTTGTTGAATTAAGCAAATTTAGAAGCAGATTAGTAAAGAAAAATGAGGAGCTTGCAAAGCTAAACATTGAAGATTCAAGTTACAAGCAGATTACTCTTGACTCATTAAGCATAAAGAGAATAATGGGTGCGGGAATAAGCGGGATTTATGATATTGTTTCCGAACTCGGAAAGGTTAACAAGAAATATTCGACTGCACTCGAGGTTGCCGCAGGCTCAAGACTGAAAAGCATCGTTGTTGAGGATGATAAGGTTGCACAGAGGTGTATTAATTTCCTTAAAGAAAATAAACTGGGCGTTGCCACTTTCCTTCCGCTGAATAAAATAAAAGGAAACAGCAAGGCAGACGATTGTAATATCAAGGGATTCCATGGAAAGGCAATTGACCTTGTCAAATTTGACTCCAGGTTCAAAAATGTCTTTGAGTATGTTTTTGGAAATACTCTTGTTGTTGATGACATAGACATCGCAAGGAAAATAGGAATTGGGACAAACAGAATGGTAACTCTTTCAGGGGATCTGATTGAAGTCAGTGGAGCAATGGTTGGGGGGCACAGAAAAAAAACAGGATACTCTTTCAAGGAAGCTGATTTCGACGATAAAATAGGCAAATTAAGCCAGGAAGTTTCTGAATTAAAGAACAGCATAAATGAGTTTGAGAGCCTTAAATTAAACAACGACAACAAAATCTATGAGTTAAAAAAAGAAAAGGGAGATTTAGAAGGGCAATTAATCAAGCTTAACAAGATTGGAAGCACTGGGGACACAAAGGATTTGAACAAAGAATTAGTCAGGATTATTTCTTCTTTGGACAAACTGGAAAAAGAAATTGAGGCATGCAATAAAAATCTGGAAAATTCAAAGGACAGCGGCGTTGGTTCAGTAAGAGAGATTGAGGACAGAAGGAGCGGAATAAAGGAGAATATAATCAAGATTGAATCCGAGATGAAAAATTTTGGAATGAACATAAGCTCAATATTAATCCCTGAAAAAGAAAAGATACTTTCAATTGTAAGGAACCACGACAAAGAAGTCCACTCATTCAGCGAGGAGATTGAAGCTCTGGATAGTGAAGTAAAATCCATGAATTCCGGACTGAAGGAAAAAGAGAAGCAAGAAAGGGCGTTCTACTCAGAGTTCAAAAATTTGTTCAATCAGAGAAATAAGATAACTGAATTAATACAAACTAAAGAAAATGGATTGGTCAGAGAAGAGGAAAAGACAAGGAACTTTGAGAATAGAATCAATTCGTTCAACCTTGAAAGAGCCAAGTTGGTGGCTGAGATTGAAGGCCTAGAGAAAGAATTTGAGCCTTACAAAAATGAGAAGATAAAAAGAAATGTTGATTTTGGACAGTTAAAATATGAAATACAGAGGCTTGAGAAAGAGTTTAGCAATTTGGGAAATGTAAATCTAAGAGCCCTTGAAATCTATGATGAGATACAGGAAGAATTTAACAAATTAACTGAGAAATGCGACAAGCTAAGGACTGAAAGGGAAGATGTTCTTGGAATGATAGGTGAAATTGAAGGCAGGAAGAAAGATCTGTTCCTCAATGTGTTTGATGTTGTTTCAAAAAAATTCAGTGAGAATTTTGACAGCTTATCTGACAAGGGTAAAGCTGTGATGGAAATTGAAAACAGAGACGATCCTCTTAATGAAGGGGTTGACATGAAAGTCAAATTAACAGGCTCAAGGTACCTTGACATTAAAGGTTTAAGCGGGGGGGAAAAGACACTGGCTGCACTTGCATTTATATTTTCAATACAGGAATTTACACCTGCTCCATTTTATTTATTGGATGAAGTTGATGCTGCCCTTGACAAGCATAATTCTGAAAAGTTAAGCAAATTGATCAAACAGTATTCCAACAGAGCACAGTATATTGTTATTAGCCATAATGATTCCATCATAACTGAGGCAGATCAAGTATATGGAATAAGCATGCAGCAGGGAATTTCCAAGATTGTAAGTTTGAAGTTGTAGATGGTAATTTTTATTTCCCGTTCTGGACATTTAGTGTTAATAAATGATAAAGAAATAAACTAAACTGAGGTTCCCTTATTTTTTTCATCTCATCACCAGTCTTAATCTTATTTGTCCCATTATTTCCCGCGAAAACTATTCCCAATTCTCTTGATCCAGATTTAATTATACCTTTAATATTTTTAGAAAATCTTGAATATTTTCCTACAAATTCCGTCCTTTCATTTCTATAAGCTTTTGCGCCCCAAAACACACCATCTTTCAAAGTCCTAAATTCCAAATTATGAATCCTGAAATTGAAGTCTGGATTTTCATCAGATTTAAAATACACAAATTCTTCACGTTTGTAAAGTGTTAGTTCAACAGTCCTTCCTTTAAACTGCCCTAATCCAAAATATAATTCACAGCATGATTGCGCTAATTCTGATAACATTTTGGAATAAGTATCAATTGCCATGGTAAATCCATCAGAAGTAACCTATATAATTATTTCCTTGGAATAATTATCCATGCAATTATGTAAGCCAGAATTGCAGTCCCTAACGATATGAAGAGAAGTATAATCCAAACGAGCCTTACTATTGTGGGATCAATATTAAAATATTCTGCCATTCCCCCACAAACGCCCCCAATTACTCTGCTCTTGCTTGACCTGTAAAGTTTCTTTGGTTTTTTCATGATAAAATAAGAGAATTAGGATTTAAAAAGTTATTTTTTTCTTTTCTTTTTACTTTTCCTTTTCTTTGGTTTTTCTTCACCTTCCTCTTCAAAGAATTCAACTATTGCCTTCCAGTACTTTATTGTGAGGATTATAATCAATATCGCTATCAGGGCTATCAACAAATAAATCTTGTAAACATTTGCGTTATTCCATGCTAACATTGCATATGTTTTTGCATAATTAAACCAGTTAAACTTCCATTGAGTCCAGATCAAAGCAATTATAACCAATACTCCAACTATCCATCTTCCCAACCTCAAAGGCTCTCCTTCCTCTTCCTCTTTCTCTAACTCTTCAAAATCCTCCTCAAAGTCCTCTTCATCTTCACCCTTATTTTTTGGTTTTGAAAATAATGCCACTAATGCAATAATTATTATTACAACTGCAACCAAGATGTAAATCCAGTAACTCTTGGCCTTCTGATAAACATCACTGACGAAGCTTGTTTTGTTTGTTTCTTCAATTATTTCTGTTATTACTTCCTGCTCCTCCACAACTTTAGACTCCTGCTCAACAATAGGGATTTCCTCAACTATTTCCTCTGTCTTTGGAGCTGAGAGCTTACTCCATAAATTGGTAAAGAATCCATTTATCTTGTCCCATAGATTAATCTGCCCGGGCTTTGCCAAATCTATTTCATTTACTTTAATGTTTATTGATGTTGAAGCAAGAAGATTATTGTTGTATGAAACATCGATGTTTGCCAAATAATTTCCTGAATTAACCTCAACTGATGGAGCAGCATATAAATATATTGTCTCTGATGATCTTGGATTTATCTCCAATATTGAGGGATTTAGCTGCGAGAATGATGCTGCTGTTCCAGTAAGGCTTATTTGATATATTAATTTTTCATTTCCATTGTTTGTTATTGTTATTGGCAATGTTGCAGATGAATCCTGATTGACATTCATATCCTTAGCAGATATTGAGGTGTCATGGCACTGCAAATTACTCAAAATATTCACATTTATTTTATCTTCTGAAGAAAGGGCAGAAAAGTCCAATGCAACAGCCTTAACATAAACATCATAAGATTTCATTTCCAGATTCTGGGGGTCTATGATTAAATTTACATTAATTTCCTCATTCGGCTGTAATTTTACATTGTAATTGTTCAATCTTGCCCAATCTTCAGATGTTTGCAAGTTAAACTCCTTTTCAGATAAACCAGTATTCTTTAGGTAAACGGGAGTCTGAATGTTATTACATAATGAGACTGATTTCTCAATGATATCTACAAAAACACCGTGGCACTGATTCACCTGAACATTTAGCTCTTTCTGGAACTCATTTATGTTTAATTTCAGGTTAAAATTGCCCTTGGTTGAGTATGGCGGTGAAATAATTACATTAATAACCTTCTCCTGATTCGGCTGCAGCGTGAACAGATTTGAATCAAGGTTTGCCCATTCTGGAGACTCTAATGACAGGTAATAATCCATATTCTTTATTCCAGTGTTCTTTATTACTAATGGAATTGACTGCTGTGAGCTCTCGCACATTTCAACTAAATCCGTTTCAGAAGTTACTGTGAACTCATAGCATGAATTAATCTCTAGATTAGAAGTTATTTCAGAAATCAAATGCTGATTTGATGCTGACAGCGTAAAATCATATATTCCCTCTTCATTATTTTCATTTACATAAACCTGGATGTTCTTTGATTCTTGGGGGTTAAGAGTTATAATACTCTGTGATGCTGACAGAAAATTAGGGCCATTCAGATCTATCTGCAATGTCTCCTGATAATCCGCGAGATTTGTTATCTGATAATTAAACTGAGTTATGTCCTGTGAGCATATTGATTTTGATGCCTCTCCAATCAGTTCAATATCATGGCAATTGTCAACATTTATCGTAAATGGAATTGTCTTTGCTTCCTGATTATTTGAAACTATCAAATTCAATGAGTATGTTCCTTGGTTAACATTTGAGTTGGGTGTTGCGTAAATGTATATTGTCCTTGCATTGTTATCCAGTGTAAAAGACTGCGGAACTGCAATGCTCCATGATGAAGCGGAACCATCAAGATTTACATTAAAGTTTCCAGAACCAAACAAATTTGCAGTGAATAAGATTGTGTTTCCTTGACATGTTGCTCTTTCTATACCCTGTGACGTCAATTCAAAAGCGTTGACAAGGGATAAAACCAACAGCAATGCAAAAACTACCGTTATTATTATTTTATTATTCAATACTAACAACCCCCTTTTGTTATTTTAGAAGAGTTATAGTTATTTATAAGGATTATTGTAAATAAAAATAGAAATTAGAAATTCCTTATTCAAAAGAGTAACTTTCTCCACTTGTCATTTGAGAAATGCCCACTACACTGACTGATATCTGGCCTTGCTGACTATAAATAATTCTGGCAGTATTATTTTTATAGATGGTTCCATTTGAGTGGCGGATTTTAGATATACATTCTCTTCCTGTGTAAAAACCAACAGAAATTCTATTTTCTTTTTCGTCCTTTTTGCCGTCTTCAAATATAACCAATGTCCTCTTTGAGGGATTGTCTGCACTGCTAACCTCTTTTAATTTCCCAACCAAATATCTTGGAACTTCAGAACCAAGGCTCGTAATTTCTACTTCAATTGTCTCTCCAATAAATCTCTCGAGGTTTTTTTCCATCTTTGCACAATTTCCATGAATTAACAATTAAAAATAATATAAAAATAAAAGAAAGAAAAGCTTTTAATAGTAACTTTCTCCCAAAGCTTCTTCACCACTATCTTTCTTGGACATTTTTGTTGCTGCGAATATAATCCCTAGTATTACTAAGATTATCAATAACACCAAAAATCCTATTGCCAATCCATTCAAAACATTGCTCCATTCACTCTCTCCCTCATTGGAGCTAACTTCAAGGTTCAATGTCTTAATCACATTGCCACCCTGCATTACTTTTACCGTGAATGATTTCTGTCCAAGTTCTTTAGGTGAAACATACACAAACATTTCAGCTTCTGAACCAGCCTGTACATTAACAGTTGCCGGATCTACTCTGTAGTTTGCAAAGTTATCCAAACCAGAAACTTCCGCTGTCAAAGTTGCAACATCATTTCCCAGATTTGCCACGTTTATTGTGTAAACTGCACCTTCTCCCATTTCAACACTCTGTGCTGACTGAAGTGCACTGACTACAAAGTCACCTGAAACCTGTGCTCCACCAACAATCAACTGATAATCTTCAGTTATTGATTCATGACCTCTGTCATAAGATACACTTATAATCAAGTCATAAACACCTGCTGGTGCGTTTCTCAAGTTCAAATATAATGCGTCTGCTGACTGAGAAGTTTCATCATCATCAGAATCTTCCTCATATGCGGACAACTCATCTATGTATGAAATCTGCTCAATTCCCAATTGAGGGATCAAAGCAGAAACTCTAACATCTTCTTCCTTTCTGTCCCCAAGATTCTCAACTCTAACAGTTATGAACAATGGCTCATTGCTGTTTATGTTCAGACCCGGAGTGAATACAACGTCCTGAACTTTTAATAGATGTCTTGATTCTTTAACTCTCAAATCGAAGGTCTGAGTTACCTCATCATTTCTATTGTATAATTTTAATTTTAATGTATAAGTCTCTGAAGCATCCATGTCCTCTGGCATTGTTAATTTTAGAGTTTTGTAATATGTAACTCCTGATTCAATGTCAAAAATGTCTGAAGTTGCATCTATATCATCATACTCATATCCACCGATTTCTGCCTTCAATCTAACATCTTTCATGTCATCGTTAGCAGAGAATTCAGCTCTAATAGTTATTGTCTCTCCTCTCTCTACATTTAACAATGTATTTGCATCCATGTTAACTCCATTGATGTCAACATCATTAAACCCAAAACTTGAAGCACTTGCAGCAATAGCAAGAACTCCCAATAGGAACAATCCTAAAATTGCACTTAATACTTTTTTCATTTTTCATTAACCCCCTGTTAATATAATCTTGTGATTATGTTGTTATTTTAAAGTAAATAATACTTTATAAACTTTACGGTAGTTATATTACCTCCAATGTTCTGAACACCATATCACTGTAATCGTCACTGTTTGCCTCAATCCTGAATATGTAGGTCCCTGATAATGGTTTAGGCAGTATAATGTACCTATATTCTCCCTCACTTAACCCAAGATTAAAGTTGTCAATTGCAAAGTCATTTGTGTCCGTGTTATATACTTTTATTTCAACATCTTCCTTCTGGTTGCCCAGGTTTCTGATCAATGGATAAACATAAACATAATCATCATCGTACCTTATAATTGCATTTGCTAAAGTGAATTTATGCACATTATGCTGGACATTCTCATCATAATAATCATCCGTCACTGACAATACATAATACTGCGTGTCCGTATATTTTCCATCTGAAACTTCAACATTAACTATGAATGTTCCTATTTCTTTAGGAGTCCAGATTATCAATCCGCTGCTGCTTACCTTCATATTATCTGGAGATTCAAGCAGCGTATATGAGAATCCAGAATTTCCATCCTTGTCCCTTACAGTCAACTGATAATTGTATAATTCATTTAGCCTTGCATATTTGTTTGGCTCTGAAGTTATCTCTGGCGGAAATTTGTTTGGCTCAACTCTTCCATCATTTGCAATCCTGAAAGTTACCATTTCAGAGTCTGATAATCTTCCATCGTCAGTCACTATTATTCTTAGATTATAATTTCCATTATCCAAATTGTTCGTGTTAAAGTTATAGTAAGAGTAAACATTGTTCCCTTCAAAAATAGTCTTCCAGCCATTTGCAGGCACCCTGACTTTTATTCCAAGAACATTTATTATTTTTACCAACATGCTTGATTTTGAGTATTCTACCTTAACCTGCAATGACTCTGAATTCTGCTCATCGTCGCTTGCAGTCCAAATAATTTTATGAGTTCCTGATATACCTTGCCCATCTCTTGGTGAAATTATGCTTACTTCCGGTGCAGTGTTAAAATCTGTCGTTTTCGTTTTGAATGACCATTCATCACTCACAACCCTGTTTGTTCCATCTGATACTAAGACTTTCCAGTAATAAGTTGTGTCTGGACTTAACTTTGCAATTGAACATGAAGTTTCCCTTGTGTTTGTGCACACTGGTTCATTGTTTAATAGCACACCATATATTAGATTGTCATTTTCCGGATCTGAGGCTCTCCATCTCAAAGTAACCTGTTGTGGAATGCTTCTTGCTCTATTTGCGGGGGACATTAACTGGATTGAAGGTGCATGATTCTCAACCGTTCCTTCCCTTGTTGTAAATGACCATACATCGCTCACAACCCTGTTTGTTCCATCTGATACTAAGACTTTCCAGTTGTATGTTATGCCAATATTAAGATTGTTTAAATTACATACTGTTTCCCTTATGTTTTCACATACTACTTCATTGTTTAGAAATACGTTGTATGTTAATTCATCACCCTCTGGATCCAAACCCCTCCAGTGCAATGCCAAGGTTGTTGGAATGTCTGTTGCTCCATTTGCCGGAGATATTAATTGAACTGATGGCGCCTGATTCTCGGCAGGTGTTATTATATTTAGTGTCAAATAGTCATAGCCCTGGGAACCCTCGCTATCTATTGCTGATATAAAAATCATATATGTTCCATCTTCCGCATAATCATTTGGCCCTATTGAATATGTGTTCGTTGAATCCCTAAAATTATCCGCGTTCATGCTATTTGCATAAGTGTGAACTACACTACCTTCAGGATCCCTCAATACAACAGTGTAAGATACAGGATATTCCGTTGAATATATCACTGAGTCAAAATTTATTGATTCTCCAAGATTAATCGTTGCCACTTTATTCTGGGTTCCTGTGAAAAATCCCTGAACATTAACTGCTGCTGAAACTGTGTTTATCAAAATAAAAAATACAAGAAGTGAAAATATTGAGGTTAGTATCTTTTTCATCTTTATTTCCCCTTGCCATTTCTTGGGATTGTTTTAGGAGCAGGAGCATATGATACATTTACCCCCTTGTAAAAACTAAGACCATTTGCTCTTAATCCTGCAGATCCCCCTAATCCAAAACGCCCATATTTTGTTTTGAAATTTACATCTGCTTTTACCTGAACATTTCCATGATATATTTCTCCCTTACCAGATTGTGTCAGTGATGGATCTGAGTATGTTGTTCCATCAATTATTATCTGGGGATCAATTGTCTTGTTGGTCTTTCTTGTTTCTCTTGTAACCCCAAGCCCCAATCCTGCATCTATAACAACACCATTTGAAAATTCTTTAAGGTCACGAACAACTCCTGCTATCAAACTCTGATAACCTTGTACTCTTCTAAATTCTTCTATAGTTCTTGCGGTATATGGTCCTTCAACCTGTTCATCAATTACTCTTGGTAATCTATGTGTAGGCATTTCTCTTGAATTTCCTAATTCAATATATAGTCCATAATCCCCTATTTCCAAAGTTAAACCCAAAACTAGCTGATCTAATCCTTTCCCAGTGGAATTCAATCCCGTAAATGCTGAAACTCCTAGTGCATTTTTTATAAGATGGTTATGTTCCGCCTTCAATGATTTGTATCTACTATCTGCTTCTTGCAAGCTTCCTTCTAAACTTCCTCTTACTTCTTCTGATATAGTTGAGTCTTCACTGGCCTTTAATAAAAGTTCTTGCAATCTTTCAACCTCTTCCTTGTAGAAGTTTATGCTGTCAGCCAAGACTGCCTCAATTGGCTTTGGAATTTCAACTCCTCCTGCAGCCAATTCAGTTATTGCCCAACTATAAGGAATCTCTACTGTTGTCCCACCATTTAGAAAAATTCTTCCATTAGAAGATACTCCCTTTGGTGAGCCTCCATTGAAATATGGATCTCCATCCCTGAAAGATACAGAGATTGTATCAAACTCTATTCCATCATTGAGTTTACTCAAATAATTTATAGCTGCCTGTTTCTTTTCTGCCTCCGAAACATTTGGAAACATCTCAAAGATTTGCCCCATTGTTGCTTCATAGATTATTTTAGATTTTTTCACAGGAGTTAAATGTTCTATAACTCCATTAATTTCATTCGTTGGTGTCTCTGTTATAGAAGTTTCTGTTGGTGTAAGTTTTATTCTATATAACCCTGATTTTTCATTATCATAATCTATATTTGTGATTTCAATTTTTTTATCTCTTATTCTGCTCATTAAAAATGAATCAGCTTGTGTTTCAAGATTATCCTGAGCAGCAGTGACTCCAGAAGCAAATAATGCTGGAACAATAACTTTAATTCTATTTCTCATTTTATTCTAAACCCCCTGTGAATATTAAAATAAACTCTGCATTAAAATTTATAAAGGTTTCTATTTTGCAACTATTCTATAATAGTTAAATTAAATAAAAAAAAGATTTATTCTTCTACTCTTGCTTGCAGAGACAAAATACTTCCCGGTTTCAGTTTAATATTTTTTCTATTTAATGCATCCGATAATCCTGGAGTTAACTCTATAAACTGAACATCTGAAGGATTTTCTTGAATATAGTACCTTTCACCCTTAAAATCAAAACCTTTGATATCATAGGTTTTGTAAATTACTGTTTTATCTAAAACTGATTGTACTCCTTGCTTTACCCCCCGTTCATAAATTCTTACTGAATCCGCTCTAACCACCTCAGCTGAATTATGGCTATCAACAATACCCATTATCTCAGAAAATACTAATCCTAAGAGCATTCCTGATCCTACTCCCAACATTACTGGCACTGGGTGTATTAATGCTGATTTAATAATCCTATTTCTTCTATCTCTTCTACGAGCATGCTCATCTAATTTATTTAACTTATAATTAACCTCATTTGCTTCATCATGAGCTAAATCCTCGTTATTCACTCTATATCCAAACTTTGCTTCAATGAACCGTGCAGGATCAAAAGACATATTTATAGATTCAAAATATCTCAGATTATCGTTAACCTCATTTGCTTCATCATGAGCCATATCAATACATCTCAGATTATCGTTAACCTTATTTGCTTCATTATGAGCTGTATCAACATCGTTCTCCCTAGATTTTTCAATCATTTCAACATATTTTTCGTAACCAGCCATTTTATTCTGAACCCCCATAAATTATGATATTGAAAACTTAATGTGTAAAATATATAAAGGTTTCTATTTTGCAACCATTCCAGAATGATTAAAATGGGAACTGAGGGATTCGCACCCCCGACTGATGGTCTGGAGCCATCTGGTTTCCTCCTAGCCTAAGTCCCCAATGAAATAAACCTAATTTTTTATTTTTATAAAATTATCTAAACTCCCTCAAGCTTGATTATATCATAAATCTCTTCC
>Ga0209542_10002481_pt1 | contig 41194 bp, 40 predicted proteins | sample RifCSPhighO2_01_FD_184028 | JGI IMG/M metagenome (GOLD analysis project Ga0209542, IMG submission 184028) | Soil microbial communities from Rifle, Colorado - Rifle CSP2_plank highO2_0.1 (SPAdes) (version 2) | ecosystem: Environmental > Terrestrial > Deep subsurface > Rock core/Sediment ... | reverse complement strand
CGTGCTCTTACAACAAGTGACCCAAGTCTCTTTCGTCATAGACAAAGTAAGTACCATAAATGTATCTTCCAAAGATTTGCAATGCGCGGCCATTGCGAATGTGCCGTTTGATATAGCAGGATCGAAGCTCATTGGCACCAACCCAGATGTTTTGAAGTTTAGTGGTAGTTATATCACCGATTCTTCTGGTCTAAAGATTTTGAATGATATTGAATGGGACACGTTTAATCTGATAGTTGGTGGTGTTTTCAATTTGGCCGGAGTCAACCCACCCTCTCCATTTTCGATACTACCAGATTCTGTCCAAAATGTTCAGATTATCATTGCAGATGGTGAACCGAATAATTTGTTGGCAACAGTCAAAGACAGTGTCACCCAGTTGCCACTCTCAGAAGTGAATCTTACTCTCACTCAAGGTAGCTTTTCGGCAAGCAAGGTGACCGGCCGTGGCTACTTGGAGCAGACTGACTGGTCGGGAGGCAGTGGTCAAGGAAACTTCGTTGATTCTACTAGATACTGGAGTGATGACGGTAATATAGATATTGATTCTCCAGACGGTGAGCTTACTTTGGCAAAAGTTTTAGGAGATTATGCGTTATCTGGAATACTTACCTCTTCAATTTTTGACACTGGTACCTCTTCAAATTTTAATAGTATTATTTGGAATCCGACTGATCAGCCACCACAAGCTGGAGCAAACTCCGTCCGATTTCAACTAGCTACTTCTCTCGCTAATACCGCTACTACCACTTGGAGCTATGTTGGGCCAGATGGTACTGCCAGCACTTACTTTACCCTCTCCAACAACAATATAAACGCTGCGCATAATGGTCACAGATATTTCAGATACAAAATATTTTTGAGTACATTAGTAACTAACAAAACTCCGAATGTAGCCAATGTGGCGGTCACCTATACTTCAGACTGCATACCTCCCGGGCAGGCTTTGTTTAGTGACCTTTCTTCTGGTAATCATGATCTTCTGTTAGAAAAAACCGGCTATCAAACCCAGACTTTCCCAGTCAATATTATTACCAATGATGATTGGCAAGCAGTAGAGGCGTTAATGTCACCACAATAATATCACCCCCAACCCCCTCTTACATTAAGAGGGGGCGAGAAAAATATGATTAATCTTAATTTTAACAAAGGAGTTGGTTTAACGGAGATAATAATAGTCGTTGCAATATCGGCAGCTATATTTACTGCCATTTTCCAATTTGGTACTAGTATATTTTCTTTCAATACCACTTCAAGTGCTACGCTTTCGGCTCAATCTGATGGTCGCCGAGTATTGAAGACGATAGTGAAAGAGCTCCGGAGTGCATCACCTAGTAGTACCGGCACGTACCCTGTCTTGGTCGCAGCCACCTCCTCCATTACATTCTTTTCTAATATTGATGCTGATGCACTAAAGGAACAAATTAGGTATTTTTTGCAAAATAAAGATTTGAAGAGGGGAGTCATTAAGCCGTCGGGCTCACCGCTCACTTATAACCCAGCCAACGAACAGATAAGTACTTTGGTTCATGACATCATGTCGACCAGCTCTCCTATTTTTGAATATTTTGATAATAATTATGCTGGCACTACCACCCCACTTGTCCAGCCGGTTACGATCACTCTCATAAGGTTGGTGCGCATCACTATCCCGATTGAAAAAGATGTAAACAAATCGCCGCTCCCTATTATTGTTCAGAGCCAAGTGATGCTCCGTAATTTGAAAGATAACCTATAACTCCCCCAACCCCCTCTTACATTAAGAGGGGGGCGAGAAAAAACAAAAATGAAAAATGAAAATTATAAATTGAAAATTGCGACTAGAGGGAGCTTGCTTATTCCCATAATAATTTTTTCTGGTATTGCCATTGCTATTTTGGGTGGGGTGATGAACTGGACCAAGACCACCATAGAGGCCAATCGGCAACTTTTTGTTAGAGAAAAAGCATTGGAACTAGCTGAATCTGGCATTGACTATTATCGTTGGCATTTGGCTCACAACAAAACTGATTACCAAGATGGAACTGGGTTGCCTGGGCCTTATATACATCAAGTGAGGGATAAAGATGGTGATGTGGTCGGACAATATAGTTTGGCTTTAACTCCTCCAATCACAGGTTCTACTAAGGTACGAATAGAGTCTACCGGCACTCCAGTTGGGTCTGCTATTTCTAGAAAAATTGCAGTCGAGATGGCTATACCTTCACTTGCCAAGTATGCTGTGGCGGCCAATGATGTGATGCGTTTTGGTGCGGGTACAGAAATATTTGGGCCAATCCACTCAAACAACGGCGTTCGTTTTGATGGTTTGGCACACAATATAGTCACCAGTGCTCTCTCAAATTATAATGATCCAGACCATTCCGGTAACAATGAATTTTCTGTCCACACTCACGTCAACGCACCACCGAGCTCTGGAGTGAATGACACTTTCCGTCCAAACGAAGCACCACCAACTTCACCAGTACCAACTAGAGCTGATATTTTCGAAGTTGGCCGACAGTTCCCAGTGCCTGTGGTTGATTTCACTGGTCTTACCAACAATCTCTCGACCATAAAAGCTGATGCTCAATCGGCTGGGCGGTATTTTGCGGCTTCTGGTGTTCAGGGTTATCAGGTAATTTTGAAAACAAATGATACCTTTGACATATACACAGTGACCTCTCAGACTAATCCACCTAGCGGCTGTACCAATGTGGGTGGGCAAACTGGTTGGAATACTTGGAGTGTAAATAACAGAACTTTTGTTGGTAATTATGCGATACCAGCAAATGGCCTTATCTTTGTAGAAGATAATGTGTGGGTTGAGGGCGCTATAAATAGTGTACGCGTAACGGTGGCTACTGGCCGCTTCCCAGATAATCCGGCCACTAGACCGCAACTTATCGTTAATAACGACCTTACCTATACTAATTATGATGGTACCGACGTAGTCGCCCTCATCTCACAAGGCAATTTAAATGTTGGTTTTGTTTCAGACACTAATTTACGTATTGATGCAGCTCTCGTATCTCAAAATGGCAGAGTTGGTCGTTACTACTACGAGGCTGATTGTACTACTTATTATACTCGTAGCTCACTAACACTCTATGGTATGATCGCTACCAATATTCGCTATGGCTTCGCCTACACTGATGGTACTGGCTATCAAACTCGTAATATCATATATGACGCCAACCTACTCTACGGCCCACCACCATCTTTCCCTCTCACTTCCGACCAATACGAAATACTCTCTTGGGAGGAGATATAAACAAATGAAAACAAAAAAGAGCCTGGGGCAGAATTTTTTGAGAGATGAGAAGATACTTAGAAAGATTGCGGATTTCGCGCAGATAGAAAAAGGGGATACGGTAGTTGAGGTGGGGCCAGGAGAGGGGACGCTGACAAAGTTTATTTTAGAGAAAGCAGGAAAAGTAATTGCCATTGAAAAAGATGAGAGTTTGGCAGAAAAACTAAAGGAAAGATTCAAAGAAGTAAAAAAGGAAAGATTAGAAATAATAGTGGGGGATATCCTAGCCTATAATCTAAAAACTAAAAACCATCATCTAGTTGGAAACATTCCTTATTACATTACTGGAGAAATATTTAGAAAGTTTTTGGAGAGTGAAAATCAGCCAAAATCTTTGACTTTCGTAGTTCAGAAGGAAGTGGCAGATAGAATAATGACTCGAGATGGTAAGGAAAGTATTTTGAGTATTTCGATCAAAGCTTATGGGAAGCCAGAATACGGAGGAGTGATCAAAGCGGGAAGTTTCGTACCGAGACCTAAGGTAGACTCGGCGATCATATCTATAAGGAATATAGGAAAGGAAAGATGGAAAGACGGAAAGATTACAGAAAAAGAATTCTTCCAGATTTTAAAGACTGGGTTTGCTCACAAGAGAAAACTATTAATTAGAAATTTGAATGCTTCAAAAGATATTTTTGAAAAGTTAGAGATCCCAGAGAAAGCTAGGGCAGAGGATTTGAAGGTGGAGGATTGGTTTGATTTAGTTGCAGAGATAAGTAAAGTAAGTAAATGAAACAGAATTTGTTGAATAAAATTGTAAATCAAAAAATAAGTATTTTTTCTTGGGTGGCTGGGTTTGTCGGAATCTTGATCACCCGTTTTTTTCTAGAAGCTCTTTCGAGTAGATCTGGCAGTGGTTTCCTAGCCATAGATACTTCAACCCTTATACATTACTTTCTATTCTTCCTATCCTTTATGCTTGTTTTTATGTTCTTTCTGAAATTATTTGTGTTTAAAAAAAACCAAGCCAATTTGATCCCCACCCTCGCTCTCTTAGCTTTTTCCTCTATTTTTATCGCTCCTATTATCGACTATTTATACACTTTTTGGTCAGGCAACGGTCTGACCATGGCTTATATTTTTGAGGGAAGGGATTCAATCTTACATTCTCTTCTAACATTTTTTGGTCCTAATATACATACAGGTATAACTATGGGCATTCGGGTAGAGGTGGCCATAATACTTCTGGCCACCTCTATGCTTACTTACATACTAAACCATAAGCTCAACAAATCATTTTTTAATCTAATTATCCTCTACGTTCTTATTTTTATTTTCCTAGCTGCTCCGAGTATTTTATCTATTATATTTTCCAATGCCAAAAATAGTTACGATGTTTTTTTATTTTTTGAGAATAGCTTGAGAGGAGTAACCAGTTCAAATTATTTACACCCCTCTCTCCAATATGCTGGTATGGCACGATTTTTCGAAACTACTTTCAACTTTACTATGTCAAAAATATTTTTTATTTTCTCCAGCATATTAGCTAGTGTCTGGTTCTATATAAATAATCGGCTTGTATTTAAGGAAATATTGAAGAACTCTCGGCCCGAGCGCATTGCTCATTATTTTTTGATGATATTACTAGGCATCACACTGGTGGGGGATCGAACAATATTTGGCTTATTTAACTGGGTAGACTGGCTCTCACTCATAGTACTCCTTCTTTCTCTCTATTTTTCTTGGATGTTTGCGGTATGTGTGAACGATATTGTAGATACTCCTATTGATAAAGTGAGTAATACCGGGAGACCTTTAGCTCAAGGGTCAATTACTACAGAAAAAATGAGGGAGGGGGCTTTTATTTTCCTAATAGCCTCTATAATTGGAGGTTTTTTGGTTGGTATATATGCACTGTTTTTCCTACTCGCCTTTACGGCTCTTTACTACATCTATTCAGCCCCACCCACTCGTTTCAAACTCATCCCATTTTTCTCGTCATTTCTAATAGGGCTTTGTTGTCTAAGCGTTGTTTTGGCTGGCTTTTTTACATTCTCTCCTCTCAAAACTAGCTCCGCTTTTGAACCCCAAAATGCTATTGCTATCGTAGTTATATTTTTTCTCTGGTCTCACATAAGAGACATGAAGGATATAGATGGGGATAGGGAAGGGGGAGTACCAACTGTGCCGATTATATTTGGCAATCGTGGGCCAATGGTAGTAGCTATACTTTCAAGCTTGGCTTACCTCCTGGTGCCAGTGTTTTTTGGCTCCTGGATAGTGTGGCCAGCAATAATTGCTTCATTATTCAACTATTATTTTATTATGATGGTACCCTATAGAGAAAAATTTGTGTTTTGGGTCTATAATCTATTCATAATTGCAATCGCTTCCATAATTTTTCTGTTATAATTAAGAGGTGAATAACCTACCTAGCAAAAAAATCCTAAGTCTACTTGTTATTGTTGGTGGGCTCGTAGTTGCAACTATAATTACTTTTGGCAAAAACACTAGTGGTGAAGCTATACAAACTATCGGTAATCTTTTTGCTGGCGAAAAAATAAAAATCCCAGAAAACATACTTTGGCAAAACGAGTTGAGTAAATTGCAACAAGAATTTGAGCCAATAGAGATACAAAACGCCACAACTTCCAATACCATGACAGATAAGATATCTCAATCATTCATGGCAAATTATCTCTCCCTCAAACAAAGTGGCACTCTCGACCAAACATCGGCCCAAACTCTTATCGATCAGACTTTGGGTTTTATTGAAAAATCTGGAGGAACAGCTGTAACAAGTCTTAAGCTAAAGATAGTTCCTGATAAAGGTAAGAAATCTATGATTGAATATGGGGAACGACTTGGTACCCTACTTCGTTCTAACAAACCAAAGAACGTGCAGAACGAGCTGGAAATCATCCAGACAGCGGTAACTCAAAAAAATAAAGAAAAAATAAACGATCTTGATGCCGTTATCGCAACATACAAAAAAATAGCCGAGGAAATGAAAAATATGCCAGTGCCGAAGACGTTTGTAAAAGCTCATACCGATATGATTAATGGCACTATTGGTATGAGCTTAGCTCTAAAAGAAATGGAAACAGTATTTGATGATCCGTTTCGAGGCCTCGCTGGTATGCAAACATATCAAGAGAGCGGCAGTATCTTCATGCAAGCTCTACAATCTACTTCACTTTTTATATATCAAAGTCAGATTACCTATAAACAGGGGAGCGGTGGCTACTACCTCTTATACGGGATATAATTGGATGAAAGAAGTATGAATCATGATTTCAAAAAGCATATGGCGGCATTTATAATTTTGTCTATATTAACCGTCTCTCTTTCACCAATTTTTGCCAACAAAGTAGAAGCTCAGTGGATTGTTTGGGACCCAGGCAACTTCGTACCAAATACTATTACTGCAGTCAACACGACAGTAGCCGGGCCAGTAAAGGAGTTTGGGCTTGATACCATCGCCTGGATTATTGTGAACCTCGTCATTGAGCGTATGGCGGCTAGTACTGTCAATTGGATCAACACCGGCTTTAAGGGCAGTCCTGCTTTCGTGACTGATCCAGAAAAATACTTTGCAGACATTGGCAAGAAGGTGGCGGGCCAGTATATATTTACAAACAAAAACCTTGGATTTCTCTGTGGGCCGATACAAGCAAAGGTGAGGATCGCCTTGGCTAAAAACTTCATTTATGACAACAGACAGTGGCAATGTACTCTGGATGATGTGAAGGGTAACTTGGATGATTTCTTGGATGATTTTGAAAAGGGGAGTTGGGATAAATTCTTCGAATTGAGCCAGAGGGAACAAAATAACCCAATTGGTGCTCTCATGAAAGCAGAGAACGAGTTGAGTCTACAGATTAGTACTCGACAAGACGTTAAAGAAAAAGAGCTCAACTGGGGTAATGGCTTCCTTTCATGGAAAGACTGTGCTCTCTACGACAAAGGCGCAAAAGGGCAAACGGTTACAGACATGATCGATCAAAGCGCATATAACGACTCTGGAGAATACGTAGAAAATTTTGTGACTGGACCAGAAAGAACTTTGCCTGATGTACCACCAAAATGTATCCAGGAGAGAATCAACACACCAGGAAGTGTTATCTCAACCCAGTTAAATAAAACTCTTGGTATAGGCAGCGAGAAGCTCGCTGTTGCAGACGAAATAAATGAAATGGTCAGTGCCCTTTTGAATCAGCTTGTTGGTAAGATCGTCGGTGGTATCGGTAGTGGTTTACGAAGCCTAAGTAGACCAGATTCAACCCAAGGTAACCAAATATTTACTGAACAACTAAAAGATAGGGAACCTGGGGACACAATAACCGACTACTTTGGGGAAGCTCCTGACACCTCGGCGGTTGATGACATATCATTACAACAAGTAAAGGCTGATCTAGCCGGAGCCCAGCCTGACCCAAATCGAGTAGTTAACCCAAGTGATAGCCTTGGTGGAGGGGGTAGTAGCGTGATTCCAATTGACAACGACTGCCAAGGATTGAGCATTAGCTCGCTTGGTGCCATGGCAGAAGAAGATGTAGCTGCTGGTAAATATTCAACTCTTGATGACGCTATGCGAAACCTAGACTGTAGTCCAGAGGGTATAAATTAACCTAAAACCATGAAAAAAATAAAAATAATTTTGATAGCGAGTTTGATTTTCGGGGGAATGGGAGCAGTGACAGCACAGGCAGAAAATACTTGCCCAAGCATAGCTCCTTACCAGTGTGCCAGTGGTACCTGTGTCAACGATCCAGCTACTTGTAGCAACCCCGGCCAAGGTGGTTTGACTACGGAGTCAAGAGAACGAGTACCTTCTCCAAGTCCTCTAGTTACAGTATTGGCCAGCGGTGAGAAGTGTAGCGGCAACTTGCATTATGACCGCTCGGCTATGGAAGCTTGCGTTGGTATCGCCCAGGCTCAAGGAGAAGCTCTCGGCTACAATATCCAATGTCGCCTAGATACACGAGAAGAATTTACAGTCGTTGGAGCAAACCCTGTCGGTTCGTCTGAAGTATATTACAGCCTTTGTACTATAAACGGAGTCAGTGGATTTAGTGCTGAAGACTTGGCTGGATACGACAACCACGGAGTCACTTACACTGTAAGGCAGGGTCAAGATACCCAATCATTATTTGGACCAACAGTAAGGAACCCGATGTGGTATACAGTGCCTTGTGGTTTGGTAGAAGCGGCAGAGGGACGAGCTGGAACCATGGTTGGAGCCGCTACTTGCACCAGTGGAGCACGAGAATATTTTGGCAGCTCCAACCCTGCCACTTGGAGCTCTACAAATCCTACAACCAGAAGACCGACACTGGGTGGTATCCCTAGCGGCACAGGCCCAGCTATAACTGGAGGTAGTAGGCTAGGCAGACCTTTAGCGGCAGGCATTTATACTCAAGCCCTACTAGACATGGTTAATAGACTGCTAGACAACGCCAAGGCTCTCTATGGGACTGGCGCCACTCCACCACCAAACCCAATAGCATACGGACTACTACCGGCTTCAACAACTCCTGTAGGCATACCATCACTTTCATACATTTATACTTTGACTACAGACAAAACCAGCTACTGTGTTGGCGAGAAAACCCTTTATACGATTGTTGGCCCAACCAACCTTGTGGGCGCTAAGATTCTTTGGTCATCCACACTAAATAAAATAGCTACTAAGGAATTTGACTATGATTATGGTCACAGGCTCATAAGCCAAGGTGGTGGAAGTTATTGGAGCGCATATGGAGATCCTTGGACCGCAGCTAATGTAGGTCAGTGGGAAAAAGAAGCTAATGTAAACTACATACTGAAGACGGCGAAATTCGAGGTCAAAGCATGTACAGCTGTACCGCCACCGACAGCGACTGATCCAAAAGTTGACGTCAAACTATATGTGATCAACGAAACAAGCCAAGACGGCAAAGCTTTGGTTAGAGCTAGCTTGCCGGGCATAAGTGGAAATCTTTCGGAAGTCAGCACCACTGCTGGGAGAAGCAACGAAAATATATACTACATGTGGAAAATCCAAAATGCTGACTATGCTGTAGTCTCCAAACAAATAATCACCGATTCATCCTTGGGAGCTTTGCCAACTCAAAGCGAATGCCCGTCTGGCACCACCTACGACATGATGATGTTCCCACGCGGAGCAGGTAGCGTCCTCCAACCATTAGTTCCCATCTCATTATCTTTGGAACCTTGGCTCTTCCAAAAAGGTGACTACTTCACCCTACCAACTGCCTCCTCAAACTACTTCTTTAAAGCAACCAGCAACATCTGTAATGTCGGCAAAAGATTCAAGACCACCATCACCGCTTACTCCACATATGGCAAATCAGCAGTGGGTACTTTTGAGATCAAGGTGGGGAGATAGGGAAGTTGAAAAAAATTAAGTGAAAAAATTTGTCGTACCAACAATCATAGGCATCATACTAGTAGGAATTTTTGTTCCTAGTGTAAAAGTTTTTGCTGATGCAGAAAGTGATTGTAGGGCAAGTGGAGGGTCATGGAATTTAAAATCAACAGCGGAGGGAGGTTCTTTCTCTGTATGTGAAGCTAAACCAGCCCCCCCAGGAGCAATTAATGGTCCAGGGATTATGGACACTATTGGTGCTGGAGTTGACTTGGTAGCCAGTCCGATTTTTAGGGGGGTGGGCTACATAATGATGACCTTGTCGGCTCTCTTGCTAAGCATATCGGGAGCCCTCTTTGATTTCGTACTTCAAAAAACTGTCTTGGGGTTATCAGAGAGTTTGGGTAGCGGCCAAAATGGCCTCGGTACTGCGATGACTGCTACTTGGGCTACTCTGCGCGACCTGGCAAATATATTTCTCATCTTCCTTCTCCTCTATACCGCCTTCCGGTCAATGTTCCAACTAAGCTTCGCCAATGTAGGCACCACTATCCGCAATATTGTACTTGTGGCTCTCATTATAAACTTCATGCCATTCCTGACCAAGATTCCTATCGATGCCTCCAACATAGTGGCCATCGGATTCTACAAATCAATCGATTCTACCAATACATACACCTTGGGTATAGCCGATAGCGGCGAAGTACGAGGAATCTCTGGGGCATATATGAGACTTCTGGGCATCCAAAATTTCTACAACCCAGGAATACTCACCGAGAGATTCGGGCAGCTTAGTGCCACAAACATTTTGATCATGGGCGTCATGAGCTCTATCTTTTTCCTGGTGGCTGCGGTTGCTTTCCTCATACCGAGCTTTATGTTTATTTCTCGTTTTATAATCCTTGTTTTTGGCATCGTGGTATCTGCTTTGGCGGTGATGGCTGCCATTATTCCGGGACAAAACAAACATTTTGAAACTTGGATGAACGCCATAGTCCACCAGTGTATCTGGCCGGTTCTCTATTTTGCTCTCACCTGGGCTGGTTTGAAAATAGCGAGCTCACCTGGCTTCCTTGGCTTCGGCGGCGGACATTACTTGAGTGGAATATCGACACAATGGACCGACTTAGTTATGAATTCTCCCACCAGCTCCATCGGCCTTGTTATGAACTACATCCTCGTCATTGGCTTCTCCATCGGCGCCCTCGTCATCGCCAAACAAGTAGCTGGCAAGAGTCTTGGGTTTACTGCTATTACTGCAGGTATCGCTGGTGGGGCAGTAGGTGCAACAGCATGGGGTATGCGAAATACAGTTGGTAAGTATGGAAAATCAGCATCTGAAAATAATCGTGAAGAGTGGTCAAAGACAAGAAGTGGTAGAGCCAAATTATGGCTTGCCAATCAAGGAGCCAGAAGTAGCTTCGATATGCGAGATGCTGATACACTCAAAAAAATCCCTGGTCTTGGAGGCGAATTAGCAATACTTGGTAAAGCCGGCGGCAAAGGTGGTTATGCTGGAGCAGAAAAAGAAAAGGCTAAACAAAGAGCTGCGTGCCAAGGAAACTTATGGAGCAACGGATAAAGAGAAGGATTTGGAAAGTGAAAAGAAGGGTGCATACGAAAAACTAAAGAAAGTTGAGGATGAAAGGATAAAGGATGAAAAGAAGGCACACATGGATGTAGCTTTAGCGGCTGATAGAGCTGAACTTGATAGGCTAAGAGAGCAGAAGAAGGAAGCCATGGATACACTTAATCAAGAAAGAAGAGCGGGAGTAGATTCAAGTCAGTCTAAGACAGATGTCGATAGACTTATGAAGGTCATTGAGGATAAACGAGCAGAAATAACAGACCATCAAAAGAAGGTTGAGGAAAGTGCTGAATATAAAGCCAAGGAAGTATACAGCACAGGAACTATTGCGGCGCAGAAAGAATACCTCCAGGCCCAGACTCCAATAAAAGCAGCTGAGGCTAGAATAAATGCCTATGCAACTAGGGCAGCAGAAGGCAAACCAGGCATAGTAAGCAGGCATATAAAAGCAGGGGCAGCAGGAGCGGTGGCTGGAGGATTGGTAGGGACTGCAGTGGCGGGGCCATTAGGAACTGCTATAGGTGCTGCTGGAGGCTTTGTTTCTGGTGTAACAGGAATGAAATTGAGATGGAAACCTGGTAGTAAGATACCGCGAGGTATTGGATTTGAAGAGATAGAAGAAAGTGAAGCCGTAGTTCGAGCGATTAAAGGATCGTCTAAAGAAAAATCCAAGGCAGATAAAATTATTGATTTATTGAAAGACGAACAAAAAGCAACAGAAGAAGCCAAGGCCACTGCCGCAGAAAAACTAGAGACTGAAGCATCTGAAGGGAAACCAGAAGAACAAAAAGCATAAACTCATGAACGACACAGACACTATAAAAGGAATAATCAGTAAACTTCCTCATAAATTAATGAGCTTTGTTTTGAGTGAAAACTGGAGAGAGACAGCAAACCAAATAGATTCTAGGTTCAACTTGGACGAAGCACAATGTGCAGCGCTGGAAAATGAAATTTTCTTTGTTTTGATTGGACTCAGAGATCCAAACGATTTGACCAAGAATATAAAGGAGGAAATAAATATAGACTTAAACATGATTGGTTGGATTGTGGAAGATATAGAAAAAAACATCTTACTGAAAGTTGAGGATGAGATCGCATCTCTATGGCAAGAAAAGTCTAAAGGAAACGGTGTAGCAGAGTCATTTGAGGAGATGGTGGAGAGTCAGGCAAAGGCAATGCGGCCGGCCCAAGCGCCACCGGATAATTTGCCAGGAGCAGAAGTAGAAAAAGGGGAGAATGAAGAGAAGCCAAAAGTAATACACAACTATATAGGTGAAGCGGATCCATACAGAGAAGCGGCAGAATAGTAGTTAGTAGCAAGTAGACAGTAGTTAGGTAGAAAATGGAGGGGAATAAGATAAAAAATTTTAGAGATTTAAGAGTATGGCAGAAAGGGCATAATCTTGTTTTACAGATATATAGGATTACAAAAGATTTTCCAAAAGAAGAGAAGTTTGGGTTGTCGGATCAAATGAGGAGAGCCGGAGTATCCATAACATCAAATATAGCAGAAGGATTCGGGAGAGAAACCTTGAACGACAAGTCACATTTTTATACAATGGCTCTAGGTTCTTTATTTGAAATACAAAATCAGTTGTTTATAGCTAGAGATGTGGGGTATTTAGACCCTAAAGAATGCGAGTTATTATTTAATGATACAATAGAGATAAGCAAGATGTGTTCGAGTTTAATAAGAGTTTTAAGAAATAATACCTAACTATTCATTTCTAACCCTTACTACTGACTACTTGCTACTAACTACTAACTTATGCGATTTCAAGTGCCACAATTTATAGACGTGGAGGACAAAATATTTGGGCCTCTTACTTTGAAACAATTTATATACCTAGCTGGAGGAGCAAGTGTGGCTATAATCTCGACCACATTTTTGGGGTTTTCCCTTGGTGTCATCGTAGCTCTACCTATAATGGTCTTTTCTGTCGCTCTAGCATTTTACAAAGTAAACAACCGACCTTTCATAAGCACAGTGGAATCGGCTTTTTCCTACTTCACTAGCGAGAAGCTATACATATGGAAAAAGAAGGAGGAAAAAAAGGAAAGCGAATCTAAAGAGAAGAAATACAGCTCACTCATCGTACCTCATTTGTCGGAAAGCAAACTAAAAGACCTAAGTTGGGAGCTGGATGTAAAAAACAAAGGAGAAGAAAGCAAATAGTTAGTAGTAAGTAGCCAGTGGTTAGGGTAGAATAAAAGAATGGGAAAGACAGCGACACAAGATTTTGTACCAATCGATGACGTCAGAGACGGTATCGTGATACTCAAAGATGGCGGCATGCGTGGCATCCTGATGGCCTCAAGTATCAACTTCTCTCTCAAATCAGCCGACGAGCGTCAGGCCATACTTTTGCAATTTCAGGATTTTTTGAATTCACTCGATTTTTCAGTCCAAATCATTGTCCAGTCTCGTAGGCTAGATATCCGACCCTATATCGCCCTTTTGGAAGAGCGGTATAAGGAGCAGTCCAACGACCTGATGAAAATACAGATTGAGCAGTATATCCAGTTCATTAGAAGCTTCATCGAGTCGACAAGTATCATGACCAAAAACTTTTTTGTTGTTATCCCGTATGACGCGGCCATCATATCTTCTAAGAGCAAGTTCAGCTTTTTTAGTAGCAAGAGAAACAAAGCAGAAGAAGAACAAAACTTTGAAGAAAAGAAAAACCAATTGGAGCAAAGAGTGAGCGTAGTTGAGCAGGGGCTAGTACGCTGTGGCGTAAGAGTGGCCAAGCTTGGTACTGATGAGGTAGTGGAGTTGTTTTATAAAATGTTTAACCCAGGGGAAACAGAGAAACCGATCAAAGTTAGTAGTCAGCATTAAGTAGTTAGTAGTAAGTAAAAAATTAAAATGTATCAAAACCTAAATGCTAACTACTTACTACTAACTACTATTTAAACTATGTTTGATTTTTTAAAGAAAAAAGAAAAAAGCCCACTAGCGAGAGTCTCTATTTTACCTGATTCGATTACCAACAGTGCAGAGCTGGAGCTCCGAGATATTTTGGCGCCTAGCGCTCTCAAGGTAAACGCCAAAGAGCTAAACTTGGGCGAAAAGGTAGTGAGAAGCTTTTTTGTTATTTCATATCCTCGTTTCCTTTCAGAAGATTGGTTTTCTCCGATTATCAATATGGACAAAATGTTTGATATCTCCATATTTATTCACCCCCTAGAAACTGCCAAAATCTTGAGGAGTTTCCAGAAAAAGGTAGCGGAAGTACAAAGCCAAATCAGAGTGAGAGAGGAGAAGGGCTTGGTCCGCGACCCGGTCCTTGATACTGCTTACCAAGATCTAGAAAACCTGCGTGACGAGCTCCAACAAGCCCAGGAGAAAATGTTTGAGGTTGGCCTTTATATATCAGTCTATGCGACCACCAGTGACGAGCTAGACAAGGTAGAGTCAGAAATCAAATCAATCCTGGAATCAAAGCTGGTCTATGTAAAGCCAGCCCTCTTCCAGCAAGAGCAAGGATTTGAAAGTATCTTGCCAATTGCTAAAGACGAACTCTCGGTACACTCCAAAATAAACTCCTCACCACTATCGAGCATATTTCCATTTATTTCATTCGACCTCACCTCGGACAAAGGTATTTTATATGGGGTCAATAGACATAATTCATCGTTAGTCCTTTTCGATCGATTTAGTCTTGAAAACTACAATTCGGTTACATTTTCAAAAGCGGGTGCTGGTAAATCATACGCCGCCAAGCTAGAGATTTTGAGAACTCTTATGTTTGATGCCGAAGTGATAGTGATCGATCCTGAAAACGAATACGAATATATGGCCGAAGCGGTCGGTGGCCGGTATTTCAATATCTCACTCAACTCTGACCATCATATAAACCCGTTTGAACTAGCCATTCCCGGCGAGGATGAGTCTGGCGCTTCTGTATTGCGTAGCCAAATCATCAACCTAGTCGGCCTTTTCCGTATTATGATGGGGGGCCTCTCCGCTGAAGAAGACGCCCTGATTGATAGAGCTATCACTGAGACCTATGCCCTCAAAGACATCACGGCTGATTCTGATTTCAAAAATGTAGAGCCGCCACTTCTTTCAGATTTTGAGCTGGTGCTTGGTGGTATGGAAGGAGGGGAGTCTCTAGCTCAAAGACTTTCCAAATACACTCGCGGTACCTGGGCCAACTTCATCAACCGGCCATCAAACATTGATATCAACAAAAAGTTTGTCGTCTTCTCAATCCGCGATATGGAGGATGAATTGAAGCCAGTCGCTATGTATATCGTCACCCACTATATCTGGAACGCTATTCGAAGAGAACTAAAAAAGAGGCTCCTTGTGATTGATGAGGCTTGGTGGATGATGAAGTCGGAAGACACTGCTTCTTTCCTCCTCTCTCTTGCTAAAAGAGGCCGCAAATATTACCTAGGGCTTGCCACCATCACTCAAGACGTCGATGATTTCCTAAAATCTCCATACGGTACCCCGATCATCACCAACTCTTCTATCCAAATTTTGCTCAAACAATCACCAACCACCATTGATCGCCTACAAGAAGTGTTTAGCTTAACTGACGAAGAGAAATACCTCTTGCTTGAGTCAGGAGTGGGAGAAGGTATCTTCTTCGCTGGACTAAAACACGTAGCCATCAAAATCATTGCCTCCTACACCGAAGACCAGATCATCACTTCCGACCCATCCCAAATCATGGCCATCAAAAAACTAAAGAGGGAATCGGAAGCTCAATAATAAAATAATATGGACGATCCGGAACAAAAACAAAGGATCAAGCTCTGGATGGCCTGGTTTCTTGTACTGGCTGCTGTACTAGTTGACCTCGCAGAAATGGGTATAACATGGGGGGGATTGATTTTCTTGGGCGGTATTGCAAGCAATGTGGTTGCTTTTGGCGCAGCTGCACTATTTACACAATGGCTATTAATGTTGGGGGTGAAGATGTCTGGCAATACCAAACAGTTCATGTTGAGTATTGTCGTCCTCATAGCAGAGCTGATCCCTGGATTTGATGCCATCCCAATAATCTCCTGGGGTTGGAGCTTTGGCATGATCCTTACAATCATGATGACGAGGATGGAGGACCGGGGCCAGAAAGTAACAATTTTGGGAGCTTTGGGCCGCATTACATCTTGGGCCTCTATCCCTACCGGCACAGGTATCTTACTCACTGGCGCTATATTGAATGCAGACAGACGTAGGAAGGCTCACCAAAAGGGAGAGGTGGAAGATATGAACCAAGAAGTCGCCCGCAATCCAGAAAGACTGAAGGAAATTCAAGTTAAATATGAGACCAGAGCCAGAAAGTTCAAAAACAGGTCATTGAGCAGACCGGAAAGAATAGAAAGTAAATTTACGCAAATTAAAGATGGGAAAATTTCATATAAAGAAGGTCAGAACAAAGAGGGGTTGAAAGAAGCCGCAGGTAATGTGCTTGATTTGAAAGATAAGTTTCAAAACAAGGCCTCTGGTAACTTTGGTTTCAAAAAAGTAGCGTGATATAATAAAAGGAATGAGAAAGATTCTTTTTCTAACTTTTTTGGCTTGTATTTCTGTAGTACCAAGTTTCGTTGGAGCTCAAATAAACGTAAATATCCCTTACGCCCTCTCAAACGAGCTTGGAATAGAAATCATACCGAACTATCCGAGGCCAAATGAACGAGTTTGGGTGAACCTCTCCCTCTATACTGATGATCTCAATTCTGCCGATATTGCTTGGTATAGGGGCGGCAAAGTAGAGCTGCAAGGCAAGGGCAAAGTGAGCTATTCTTTCGTCATGGGCAAGGTCGGACAGGAGTCAAAGATAGAAATCAGAATCAAATTGCTTTCTGGTGTTTCCTTCTCGAAGAGCTTCACGCTGAATCCAGCCAGTGTAGACATGGCTTGGGAATCGAACTCTTACGTACCGCCTTTTTATAAGGGCAAAGCTTTACATCCAAAGCAAGGGAGTCTAAAGATTGTGGCCATGCCAGAATTTGTAAAAAATGGTAAGAGAATCCCAGCCGAAAATTTAGTTTATGAGTGGTCCAACGATTCAGAAGTATTTCAAAGCCAATCTGGGTACGGCAAGAACGTCCTAAATGTGAGTGGGTCTATACTCGGGAGTACAGACGAATTTGAAGTTTTGGTAACCGATCCAGTAAACAATATCGTGGCTGAAGATTTCATAACAATAAATCCAGTTGACCCCAAAATAAGTTTTTACGAAAACAACCCATACTACGGTTATATTTTTGATACAGCAATTTCTCCTATTTTGGATTTCAATTCGGAAGAGTTGTACCTGACTGCTTCACCTTATTATATGAGCCGAGAAGCCAATTTAAGGTTAAAATATCATTGGAGACTAAATAGCCAGAGTCTGCCAGAGCTTGAAGACTCTAGGACGGCTATATTTAGGAGGCCCGAGGAGGCGGGTAGCTCTATAATCTCCCTGCGGCTTGAAAATACAAACCGGATACTTCAAGAAGCAGAGAAAAGAATAAACATTAGATTTGATGATTAAATTTTTTATAAAAAAGAGAGTATTAGTATTCTTTATTCTTTTGGGACTCTTTTATATAGGAGCAGTTTCGCCAATCCAATCTGCAATAGCAGCCAACGGTAGTCAATATGAGTACACTCTCCTCGCTCCATTGCCAGGGCTATCTCCAAACTGCGATTTTACAAACACTACTGAAAAAGTTCCCTGCAAAACCAACTTGGAAACTTATTTCCCAAAACTTTTTATATTTCTCATAGGACTCTCTGCTGTCTTCGTAGTTATAAACATCGTAGCTGGTGGGTTCCAATATATGTCGACGGATGCCTTCCAAGGCAAGGAAGAAGGAAGGAAGCGTATGGGAAGAGCCATAGGAGCACTTGTTTTGGTACTAGCCTCCTGGCTCATTCTACGCACTATCAACCCCAACCTCACTACTATCAACTTAAATATTGATCCGTTATTAGGAAAGGACAACGAAAGATTTGGAGCGGGTGGCACCCTAACTGCAACGAGTACTATCTCCAAAGCTTGCCCAGACTGCAGTGCTTTGAAACAAAACTTACCCGTTAGATTAACCGTTCAAAATCAAGCGAGGCTTGACTGCCCAACCTGTCGACCAATGCAGGGCGGTATACCCACTGGTGGAAACATGTATGACAACGTAACCCCAGAGATGAACGAGGCATTGATTGCCATGAAAAGATCCCTAGGTGGAGGCGGGCAAGATATAAGTTGGCGCGTGACAGAAGCCTTTCCACCAGTTGTAAACCACCAAAACCAGTGTCATTACGATGCTACCTGTGTTGATGTTGCTATATCTGGAGCCGCTCCTGGACATATAAACACAATGATTACATCTGCCAAATTTGATGGTAAGTTTCGTCTTGTTCAATATGAGGTCTCAACCCAAGCTAGGTTGGAAGATTTAGTACGCATGGGTGTACCGAGAGGAAACTTATTGGTAGTGCAGGGGATAAATGGGGAACATTTTTCACTTTATAGATAAGATGATTAAAAAAATTTTACTTATATTAGGAATACTTGTTGTGATAGGGATAGCCTGGTTTTTGGTTATGAGAGCGGGGGAGCCAACAACAGAAGGAGAGAGCAGGGTTGGTTTTTCAATAAAAGACTTCTTCCCTTTTGGTAGAGACCCTGGTGAAAGTCCAGAGCCAACCGAAGAAAGCCTAGTAACAGGAGAGGTTGGAGAGTCCCTACCGGTAGCTATCCCTCGCCTTCGGAAAATATCGAGGGAGCCAGTGGCTGGATTCTCTGTACGTAGTGTTGGGACCACTACCATCATCCGCTTCGTAGAGCGAGGCACTGGCAACGTCTACGAGGCAAGTTCAGACTCAGTGTCTATCGATCGCCTAACCAATACTACTATTCCAAAAATAATAAGAGCCTTTTGGCTTCCAGATGCTTCGGGATTTTTGGCTCAAACTCTAGTTCCAGAAAGTGAGACTATTGAGACTCATTTCGTGAAGTTGAACCAGACAGCCACAAGCACCAACGAAAACCTAACTAAGTTTAATACTACTATCTCAAACTTACCGACTGGTATAAAGGAAATCGCCATAAGTCCTTCAGGAGATAAAATCTTCTACTACACTATCCAAGGCTCAGCCTCCAATTGGTACTCTGCCAAACCAGATGGTACCAATGTAACCTCTTTGTTTAGAAGCTCACTTACGGAATGGCTACCGACTTGGATTTCAGGGGCAAAACTAATGATGCAAACCAAAGGGAGTGGAGCGACTACTGGTTATACCTATATATTTGATACAACTACCAAAAACCTACAAAAAACCGGCTTTGGTTTCTTTGGAATTTCGGCGAAACCAAACAATGATGGCTCTAGAAGTCTTGTTTCTAACGGCGACCCACAACCATCACTCTTTATGATAAACAACACCGATGTCTCTTTGAACCTACTTAAAGTAAAGACCTTGTCGGACAAATGTGTCTGGACCAAAGAAAAAGCTCCGACTATTTTCTGTGCTATCCCAACTCAATTTATGAGTGGCACTTACCCAGATGCCTGGTACCAAGGAGAAGTGACCACAGAAGATACCGTCCGAAAGATTGATGCACTAAACGATATTTACTACAACGTTGCTAATTTGAGCAAGGAATCTAATGAGAAGATAGACGTAATAGATATTAATATATCGAAAGATGAAGACTATCTAGTCTTTAGAAATAAAAGGGATGGGTTTTTGTGGCTACTTCGTATAGCGGAATGAGCGAGCAATGATAGCATCTTGGATGATGCCGAATACATTGCTTGCAAACCAATAGAGGGCTACTACGCCTGAAATTTTCCAAGAAATAAAGAAAACTATGATCGGCATAGTGTACTTCATTTGTTTCATCATCACCTGAGATAAATTTGCAGAATTCTCTGGAGTGGTTTGACTGTTGCCTGGAGAAAAGTGCATCTGTACGAAGGTGCTGATAGCCGCCAAAAAGGCCAGTAACACACTGTTTTTGGATACATCCAATAACCCTAGGAAATTCATAGAGATATTCTCTGGTACCTGAATAAAAGAATATAGAAGGTTGGTGTCTACTGCCGGTAGACCTGATCTGAAAAAAATATAGTAGAGAGAGTATATAACGGGTATTTGGATAAGAAGAGTCAAAATACTAGAAAAAGGGTTGATGTTGTGAATTTTATAGAACTCCATCACTTTGACTGCCTGCTCCTGCCTGTCTTTGTACTTTTGTTTTATCTCTGTAAGCTCTGCTTCATGTCTTTTCATGGCGATCTGAGTCATAGTGGCCTTCTTGGCCAAAGGGAAAAGGATTATTTTGACCACAAGAGTAAGTATAATTGCAGCAATACCGGCATCAACCCAAGAAACCCCGAGTATCAAAATAAGGAAGTTGTAGAGCGGAACATATATTATAGTTTTTATGAAAGCAATCATTTCAATAATTTGGCTAGAGACAGCATAGCACAAAAACTTTTAGAAAACGTGTTTTTGCTTTCCGGTATTTTTTTGAAAGAAGTGTGGATGAGAGCTGGACAGGTCTTATCAAGATACTCTACGGCAACCAAATAACCCATCCGACGGAGTTTATTGCGAATATAGGCTTTATTAGATACTTTCTTAGAAACAGAAAAAGAAAAGCGACTTTTACCATCAACTTGTTTTAAAAACCTGAGACTTAAGAGATTATCACTAACAAAATCACCTTTGTTTTTGATTAACAAAAAGTCTTTTCTTGGTATTCTTCTAGATTTTGAAAGCATCGACTAAATAGAGACTTTTTTCCTCCCCTTTTGACGCCTACGTTTGATGACCTTACTGCCTCCAGCGCTCTTTGAGCGTTTTAGGAAGCCATGAGCTCTTGATCGTTTTCTTTTTTTGGGTTGATATGTGACAGACATACTCTTATTTGGGTTATACACACATTATAAACATCTTTGAGTACAAACACAAGTTCCTAAAAAAATATTTGAATATATAATACCCCCATGGATACAAAGGAACTTTGGGACACTTGTTTGCACGACATAGAAACGGCTGTGTCTAAAGCAAACTTTGCTACATGGTTTAGAGAAACTAAAATATCTGGTTTTGAAAATGGTATCGTCTTCCTATCAGTACCTAATACATTTGTGCAAGAGTGGTTGACTAAAAAATTTCACCCATTGATATTAAAGTTACTGAGGCAATCTTCTGATTCTATCCATGCTCTGGAGTATGTCATCAAAGAAGAGAGTAAGTCCAAAAACCAATACATACCAAAGCCTTTATCTCCAACAAGAGAACTACCTCTAGCAGAATACTCTGTCAATAAAGAGGATAATATCAACCCTCGATACACCTTTGAGTCATTCGTAGTTGGACCCTTCAATGAGCTGGCCCACGCTGCTGCTCAAGCGGTGATCAAAAACCCAGGAGTTGCATACAACCCTCTGTTTATATATGGCAATACCGGTCATGGCAAAACCCATTTGATCCAAGCGGTTGGTAATGCTCTAAAAGCAATAAATCCTTCCAAAAAAGTTTACTATTTCACTTCTGAAAAGTTTAGTAATGATTTCGTTGGTTCTATGCTTGCTAATAAAATAACTCAATTTAAAGAAAAGTATCGAAAGTATGACGTATTGATCATGGATGATATCCAATTTTTGTCCGGCAAAGATAAAACCCAAGAAGAGCTCTTTCACCTCTTCAACTCAATGAAAGACAGTAACAAGCAGATTATTTTTTCAGCAGACAAACACCCCAACTTTATTATAGGGCTTGAAGAAAGACTGAAAGGCCGATTTGCGGCCGGAATGGTCATAGATATACCAGCTCCAGATCACGAATCCAGAGTGGCTATAATCAAATCGAAGTGTTCTTCGGTTGGCTTCTTTATCGAACCAGAGATAATTGATTACCTGGCCGATTCTATAAGAGGCAACATTCGTGACTTAGAGGGAGTGATCAATCTAATAATCTGCCAAACCGAGACAAAAGCAAGAAACTTAAACCTTAATGAGGTAAAGGATTTGGTCAAAAATAGCATCAAGCAAAAAAAGATGTTGTCGTATAAGGAAGTAGTAAAAATAATATCTGATTTTTATAAGATAGAAGAGGAAACTATTTATGAGAAGACTAGAAAAAAAGAGGTTATAAAACCTAGACAAATCATTATGTATATACTCCGAGAAGATTTTAGTATATCCTACCCTTCAATAGGGGAGAAACTGGGAGGTAGAGACCACACCACCGTAATACACTCCTGTGAAAAGATTAAGAAGGATATAAAAATAGATACCCTTCTTTCGAAAGAGATCCAAGAGATTCGATCGATTATTGGGTGAGTATAGACTGTGGAATAGTTGTTAATTAATTGTTTTCTGGTATAACAAAAGGTGGGTATAAATAAGGAAAAAGATTGGTGCCCAATACTTATAAACATTTAATTTCAGAAACGGCTTTTAAAAATAAGGTTATCAACATATCCACAACATAATAATCTGAGTTTCTTAGATTAAAATAAAAACAAATGAAATTAGAATGTGAAAAAATAAAAATTGAGTTAGCGGTTCAAAAAGCAACAAGGCTTACAAAAAAACATTTAACCCTACCTGTACTCTCTTGTGTGTATTTAGAACTTCTAAAAGACAATGTTTTGATTATTAAATCCACAAACCTTGATTTGGGTTTGGAAATAAAAATAAAAGTAAAGACTATTACCCCTGGGATAGTTGTAGTTCCTGGATCTGTGTTACAAAACACCCTAACCAATCTTAAAAATGAAAACATTATTTTTGAGACAGAAGAAAACAACCTAAAGATTAAATCAAAAAAGAATTCAGTTGTGATTAAGTGTATGTCCGCAGATGACTTCCCAAGTATTCCTCGGTTGGAAAACATTAAGTCAATAAAAATAGGTTCCAACGAATTAATTTCTGGTCTAAAATCGGTGTGGTATAGCGCCTCCGTCTCAAGTATTAAACCAGAACTCTCAAGTGTCTATATTTACCAAAACAATGACAATCTAATCTTTGTATCTACCGACTCATTCCGTTTGGCCGAAAAGAAGGTACATGTGAAGGCTTCGATTGATTTCCCCCAAACCCTCTTACCAAACAAAAATGTTTCTGAGCTAATCAAGATATTTGAGGACTATAAGGATGACGTTGAACTACTATTCGAAAAAAATCAGGCAGCATTTATTACTAAAGATGCCTACATTGTATCTCGACTGGTAGACGGTTCCTTCCCTGATTATAAGCAAATTATCCCCAAAGAGTTTAAGGCTGAAGCTACGGTATTAAAGAATGATTTTGTAAATGCTCTAAAAGCTTCTCATATATTTTCTGACTCCCTAAATCAAGTTAAGTTGAGAGTGGCGACAGAGGATAAGTCTCTTGGGGTTGAGTCTCGCAACAACGATGTTGGAGAATACAAAGAAGCTATCAAAGGCACTGTTTCTGGAGAAAACGTAGAGCTCAATTTTAATAACAAATACGTTGGTGATTGCTTTCAGTCTATATTTTCAGATGGCATAACCCTCAAATTTGGGGGAATGGGCAAACCACTTGTGATCCAAGGTGCTTCAGACGGTAGTTTCCTCTATATTGTTATGCCGATGAATAAATAAAATGGTAAGCTTATCAAATTTTCTAAATAAATTTTTACGTCTTGAGAAAGACAATATGTTTAAACAAGTCGTGGTTTTAGATATAGTCAACAGGGTTGCCAAAGTCAATTTAAGTAAAGAAATGCTTCAGATAAAAAATGAAGAGTTAAGAATTGTGTGTAGTCCAGTATTTAGAAACGAAATCTTTATGCACAAACAGGAAATAGAGGATTCCTTCAAATCCCAAAACATATTTTTAAAAATTATTTAAGGGGGTAATATTGTAGGGCAAATCTTGATATAGATTGTGTTCTTGAGCCCAGAGTCTAACTCCATACTCCCATCGTTCAAACTGCGGGTCGTCATTCGGGTTTGTAGGGTTTGGTCCTCGAGGATCATTTTTATCTACCCAGTTTAAAATGGAATGTACGCCACCATTCACAGTATTTTGATTTTCTTGCACACCCCCCTGCCAAATGCCTCGGAGCACAGGTTTTAATTGGTTTGGATCTTCGGTAAGTGGCTCCTCAAACCTCTCATCAGGTGTTTTTGCTAACACATAGTCCATAAAGGCCCGCCACATAGGGGCTACAATGAAACCAGCCACCTTCTTTTGCATTGAGGTATTGTTGTTATTGCCTGCCCAAGCGCCCACAGCCACGTTTGGGGTGTAGCCCATGATCCAAGCGTCCTTATAGTCGTTTGTGGTACCTGTTTTCACCGCCACATCTCTATTCGCGAAATACAAAACCGAGCTTTGACCAAAAGAAGGGGCTCTGGCTACGTTGTCAGAAAGTATGTCAGAGATTTTTAGAGCTATTTCTTTTGGTAAAACTTCTTTACCTCTCGGGTCGTTTTTCTCCAAAGTTACTCCTTTCTTGTCTTTTATTTCTATTATTGGAGTGAGTAGCACTTTGACACCATCATTCGCAAACACTCCATAAGCCCCAGTTAGTTCGAGGGGAGTGACCTCACCGCCCCCGAGCACCAAAGTCAGTCCGTAATCGCCTTTATTGGAGAGGGATTCTATACCCATGTCTCTAGCTAGCCTGATAGACTCACTCAAACCAGCCAAGTAGAGTACTTTTACTGACGGGATGTTTAGAGATTGAGCTAAAGCGTTTCGAAGTGTTACTGGACCTCTGAATAGGTTGTCGTAATTTTCTGGTGCATAGCAGCCATTACCCATACTCAAGTTATTTGCTGCACACCTTGTAGAGAACTGCGTTTTAATATCAAAGACGATAGTTTCTGGGGTAAAACCTTTTATAAAAGCCTGCGAATAAACGAATGGTTTGAATGTTGAGCCTGGTTGCCTCTTGGCAGTTGTCACATTGAAAGCTCCATCAATTTCCTCATCAAAGTAATTTCTGGAACCAACCATAGTCAGTATTTCTCCGGTTTTTGGGTGGATGGCTACCATGGCTGTGTTTTCAGCGTCAAATTTATTTTTGTTTTCCAATGCATAACTCAAGGCTATTTCCTCGGCCTTGGCTTGGAGTTCGTAGTTTAAAGAAGTGACTATCCGTAAACCACCAGTATTTATAGCCTCATCGCCGTATTTCTGCTGGATATAATCAAGAACGTAAAAAACGAAGTGAGGAGCTTTGATACTCGAGTCTCCTTTGGCCACAAATTCCACTTTTTCTTGGGTAGCAGCGTCGTATTCAGTTTGGTCTATAAAGTTGTTTCGAAGCATCTCTCTCAAAACCAGATTTTTTCTTTCCTCCAACTTTTCTTTGTTTTTACCGTATGGGGAATAGAAGGTCGGTGCTTTTGGCAGGGCGGCTAAGTAAGCGGCTTCGGTTAAGCTGACTTCGCTCGATTTTTTACCAAAAAAAGCCTCGCTTGCTTCCTCCACGCCATAGAGGTTGCCTCCATAAGGTATCTCGTTCAAATACATCGAGAGTATTTCTTCTTTGGAAATCATTTGCTCTAGCTTTACTGCGAGTACCATTTCTTTGAGTTTTCTAGCTGGGCCACCAAAAAGGCTCTTGTCGCCTGTCAGAAGAGAGTTTTTTACCACCTGCTGGGTAATAGTGGATCCACCTTGGGTAAAGTCCATAGACAGAAGGTTTACTAGTATGGCTCTTATAAACGCGGTGATTCGGATACCATTGTGGTTGTAGAATTCATCGTCTTCTATAGAAATGGTAGCGTTCTTTATGTGGCGTGATATATCCTCTATAGGCACAATACTTCTTCGTACGGTGCCGCCAGTGTCAAAAAGTAAGATATCGCCCGTCCGGTCATAAATCTTGGTTGATTCGGTCACTCTACGCTCTCTAATAGACTCTGAAGTTGGTACTTTGAAGGTACTGATCCAAATCATAGTCGCTGCTCCAGCTATGAAAAACAAAGACAAAGCAAGCATTGCAAGGGTTTTAATAGCCACTCTGTGTCTTCTTAAGAAATCTTTGGTCATGTCTCCCTATTATGCCAAAAATTCAGAATTATGGTAGAGTTTTGGTATGGAAGACAAAATAAGCGAATTACTCACAAGAGGTGTTGATCGCATCTATCCTTCAAAAGAAAAACTAGAAGAAGTTTTGCGTTCAGGTAAAAAACTAAAACTATACCAAGGTTTTGATCCTACCGGAGACAGATTACATATTGGTCATATGGTTGGCCTGCGTAAGCATAGGCAATGGCAAGACCTTGGCCATGAAGTTATTTTCTTGATCGGTGATGGTACTGGTGAAGCAGGGGACCCAACTGGAAAAAAGAAAACCAGAGAGAAGTTTTTTACCAGTGAAGAGCTTCGTGAAAATGCCAAGAGTTATCTGGCCCAAGCTTCTAAAGTAGTTCGTTTTGAGGGAGAAAATCCAATAAAAATAATGTATAACGGTGATTGGTTAAATAAATTAACCAAAACTGATATGTTAAATATAGCGGGACATTTTTCTGTACAGCAGTTGATCGAAAGGGATATGTTTCAAGAACGTATGAAGGCGGGAGAGTCTATAAACCTAAGAGAATTTTTATATCCACTTCTTCAAGCTTACGATTCAGTGGAAATGGAGGTTGATTTAGAGTTAGGTGGGACAGATCAGACTTTTAATATGCTTGCGGGAAGAGATTTGTTGAAAGCTATGAAGGGTAAAGAAAAATTTGTCATGACTACGCCACTACTTGCTGATTCTAATGGAGTCAAGATTGGTAAGAGTGAAGGTAATGTTATTGGTCTTACTGACCCTGCTCCAAATCTATTTGGCAAAATCATGGCTCTGGGGGATGACTCTATTATTCCTTTATTCACATTACTCACTGGTGTACCCATCCAAGAAATAAATTCTTTCGATATAAAAAAAGATCCACTTAATCTAAAAAAACGAGTCGCTTCTATAATCGTGGAGCAGCTTCATGGTGATGAACAAGCCAAAGATGCGCTAGAGAAATTTGAAAACACTTTTAGTAAAGGAGAGTTTCCGGATGATGCTATAGTTTTGGAGGCTGATAAAGAAGAAAAATTAATTGATGTATTGGTTAAAAACAAGGTTGTAGAATCAAAGATGGAGTTTAGGAGATTGGTAGAAGCGGGAGCAGTATCTGACTATCCGGATAAAAAAATAACAGACTCAAATGAATTGGTGGGCGAGAGTGAGCGAAAAATAAAAATAGGCAAGAAGACTTTTGTAGTTATAAAACCAAAATAACAAAAGCCCCGAGAGATCGGGGCTTTTGTTATTATAATAGATCTGTTAGCGGTACTTCATCCTCCTCTTCCTCATCCTCCTCGTCCACACCATCGTCTACAAGTGGGTCGGGCTTCTTTATTGGGGTTCCGTCTGGGTCAAATTCTTCCTCACCCTCTCCTAATCCTGGTTCTAGTTGGTCTAACTCTTTATCTTCATCTGACATACATTTTTATTTTACTTTTAATCTCGCGCGGGCGAGCTATTATTTTTTATCATACTCAAATAACTTTGCAAGATATTTTTGTGTGATGTGTGGAAAACTAAAACAATTCTTCTCTGGTGGCAGAGAGAGTCAGAGCTAAAGCGATAGCGTCGTATTCATCATCATGTTTAATTCTGTGTTTGATGTTGAGCAATTTTTGAATCATATTGATCATTTGTTTCTTGTCTGCTCTACCAGAGCCGGTGACAGCTAGCTTTACCGTATTGGGGTTAAATTCTCTGATCCTGATGTTTTTTTGAGCTGCCAAAGCTAATATTACTCCTCGTGCTTCAGCTACCTTGATAGCGGTCTTCACATTTTTGCTAAAAAGCAAGGTTTCTATAGACATTTTGCTAGGTTCGAATTCTTTTATAATTTCTTCTAACCTTTTGGCGACCAGGCCTAATCGAGCGGGGTGAGGGAGTTTGTCACTGGTCTCAAAACACTCTGAATGCAGCAGAACTTCTTTGTTACTTTGTTTCTCGATTATAGCAATACCTAACCTGCCATATCCTGGATCAATACCTAAAACCCTACTCTGCATTGGTATAGACTTCTTGGACCTCATCATTTTCTTCGAGTTCTTCTATTAAAGTGTTTAATTTTTCTCCATCTGTTTCACTAATCTTCACACTCATATTTGGATTCCAACCACCCTCTATTTTTTTAGTAAAGCCCCAAGTAGCCGATCCAGGGACTGCTAGTTCATACCCATTTTTTGTAAGAATATGCTTTATCTCTTGAGCTGCTTTGTTTCTATTGTCTGTCAGGGCCTCAATAATAAGTGCGCAGCCTCCTGGACCGTAAGCCTCGTAGGTGATCTGCTCCATCTCTCCGGCTTCGCCACCAGTACCCTTTTTTATCGCTCTCTCAATATTGTCACTCGGTACATTTTCGGCCTTGGCTTTGTCGATAGCGGTCCGAAGCCCTGGAGAATTCACATCTCCCTTTGATTTTTTGGACTCTACCGTAATAAATCGCAAAAGTTTAGTAAAAATTTTTGCCTTGTGAGCATCCGTTACTGCTTTCTTGTTCTTAATCTTTGACCATTTATTATGTCCTGACATGCTTACAGAATATAGAAGTATTTCTTACTAAGCAAGATAACTCACCCCCTCTCGCCGGAGGCGAGTAGGCCCCTCTCTTATTAAGCAAGAGAGGGGACGCCCTTGACACGTTTGGTGAGCATGCTAGCCTAAGTTCAGCTTCAGTACTTTAACAAAAGCATATTATCAAGAGTGAGTGGAGGGAATACCCCTATGAAGCTCCAGCAACCTTTTAAGTTAGGTGCTAAATGTAACCCAATTGGGACAGATAATCTCTTTCGTTAAGGTAAACTATTTACTCGGTAAACGAACAAAAACATCTCATCCTCGGATGAGGTGTTTTTGTTGACAAATAATCGAAGGGAGAAAATCAGTGAAAATATTCCTGGTGAGCATAAGAAGAGATGGCCTACGGGGTGATTTAGAAGAGCAACAAATGCTGAAGATGTCTGAATTTTTTCAGCAACAAAATCTAGCTTCTCCGGAAATTAAGATATTGGCTCCAGATAAGGTTGGATTGTTCGGAGGCCTAATTTCACATCTACAAAAAAGTCTTGCTGGATCAGAATATATTCCAACCCCTTGGGTAGTCTCTGTTAGGGACCATCTTGTATTTGATCGTCTAGAATTGTTCTGCAAAGAACATTCTGAATGCAAAACTATTATCATAGTCAGCTACATTTCGGACGTAAAGATTCTCGTATACAAGTGGAATATGAAGTATAGAAAGGCATTCCGACAGACTTGCTTTGGATCAGATGGAGTAAGGGAAGGCTCAGTCCATTTGGTAGATACAACCACAAGAACAGTGAAAAGACTCTACTAAGTAAAGTGCTTTTGAAATCCCTATCTACTTTGTTAGGTAGGGATTTTCTTTTTGGTTCCCCTCCCCTTCGGGGAGGGGCTAGGGGTGGGGTTACCCTTCTCTTGTAATAAGAGAAGGGTCTACTCGGCTTTGCCGAGAGGGGATGAGTTATACTTCTGGCTTACCAAGCCCTAAATGTTTGTATGCATGTGGGGTCAACTGGCGGCCGCGAGGAGTGCGCTCAATGAAGCCAATCTGCATCAAGTATGGTTCGTGGAATTCTTCGATCGTCGCTTCTTCTTCGGACAGAGCTGCTGCCAAGGTGTTGAGGCCTACTGGCCCGCCACTAAACTTTTTAGCGATAGTCTCTAGGAGACTCCTGTCGGAAGCATTTAGCCCTACTGTATCGATCCCAAGAAGAGAAAAAGCTTCGTTCACTACTGTCTCGTCCAATGTTTTTTTGTTTACTTGAGCGTAGTCGCGAGCTCGCTTTAAAAGATAGTTCGCGGTGCGGGGAGTGAAGCGGCTGCGCTCGGCGATCATTCTGAGAGCGCTCTTGTCTATCTCTACTCCCAATATTGCGGCAGACCTCTTTATAATATTTATGATTTCTTCCGGACTATAAAATTCCAAACGGAATACACCACCTGAGAACCTGCTTCGTAAAGGTGAGGAGAGCATAGCTAGTCGTGTAGTAGCTCCAATGAGAGTGAATGACGGTAGCTCAAGTTGGATGGTACGTGCAGATGGACCTTTACCAATAATGATATCTAATGAGCGCGACTCCATCGCTGGGTAGAGGATCTCTTCTATGTTTTTGTTTAATCTGTGAATCTCGTCTATAAAAAGAATATCGCCCGGAGAGAGGTTGGTTAGTATCGATGCTAGGTCGCCAACTTTTTCTATAGCTGGCCCAGAAGTTGAACGCATCTGCGAGGAGGTCTCTTTGGCAATGAGGTGAGCTAAGGTGGTCTTACCAAGCCCTGGTGGGCCATAAAACAGCAAATGCTCTGGTGGGTGAGAGCGCTCTTTGGCGGCATCTAATAGAATCTGTAAATTTTTCTTTATATTATTTTGACCAATGTATTCTTCCCATCGATTGGGTCGAAGAGTATGGTCCAAAAAGTCTGTATCAGGGGTTGGAGGGGTGTTCGTAGAATTACTTGACATATTTTTTATATATGATATACTGCGTTCGAATTTGAAATTAGTCTGAAGTTCATGTATAAATTCAAGTCGAACTGATTTGGGGACATAAATCTCTAAGCGGCGGTCCGCCTCGGGCGGATTTTGACATTAATTCGAGGACGTGCCGGTCTTTGCACTTGTGCAAAGGCTCACACTATCCTTAGACTAACGTTTTGCTTTCGGTACCAATATTGAAAGTGCCGCTTAGAGATTTATATCCCGAAACCCCTATTTCTATTTCCCATTATTCACAAAAGGCTAGGAGGAGCAATTTAGAATGTGCATAAGTCTACTCGCTTAGGTCAATCACCCGGCCTAGCTCATCTAGAGAGGTGATACCGCGGAGCACTTTTATTATACCGTCTTCTTTCATATTTAAGATACCTTGATTTTCTGCTGCTTTGGCGATCTCACGTTCGCTCGGATTTTCTTTTACCACCGCTTCTATTTTCTCATCACTTATAATGGCTTCGTATATCCCAGTTCTGCCTTTGAATCCACTAAAACCACATTTTTCACATCCAGATCCAACATAAACCTTGTTTTCTTGTAGCCCCTCTATATAACTCTTATCTTTTATTGAGGCTAAGGTTTCTTTAATTAACTTTTGTTCTTGGGTGTTCGGCACAGCTTCCTTCTTGCAATTTGGACAAAGCTTGCGCACCAACCTTTGAGCCATCGCGATGTTTATGGCACTGGTGATCACTTTTGGATTGACCCCAAGATCAATGAGGCGAGGGAAAGTACCGGCGGCGTTGTTGGTATGAAGGGTAGAAAATACCAAGTGGCCAGTCAAAGCAGAGTTGACTGCAATTTCAGCTGTTTCTTCGTCGCGGATTTCTCCTACCATTATAACATCAGGATCTTGGCGTAAAGCGCTTCGCAATCCTTCTAGGAAGGTGTAGCCCTTGTCTTCATCAGTTTGAGTTTGCACGATACCAGGTAAATGGTATTCAACCGGGTTTTCTATAGTGATAATTTTGATGCCAGGAGTATGTATCTTTTTCAAAAATGCATAGAGGGTGGTGGTTTTTCCACTTCCAGTTGGGCCAGTGTTCAAGATCATACCGTTTGGTTTTTTTAGCTCCTTCAACAAAAGAGCTAACAGCTTTTTTTCTATGCCTAGCTCTTCTAGAGGCACTGAAATCGCGTTGGGATTTAAGACTCGAAGCACTACTGACTCTCCGTAGTCACCAGGCAGAAGGGAAGTACGGATTTCGATCTCTTCGTCTCCTAGTCTAATACTAAACCGACCATCTTGAGCTCCTTTTAGGTTTAGTTTTAGATTGGAAATAAGTTTGATACGAGAGAGTAGTAAGCCAAATGTATCCCGATCAAATTCTAAGATGTCATTCAAAACTCCGTCTAAGCGATAGCGTAGTCGAACGAAATTTTCTTCTGGCTCAATGTGGACGTCAGAAGCATTGACGGCGATAGCTCCGGCTAACATGACCTCCAATATTCTTGAGATGCGGTAACTCTTCTTCTCCCTAATCACTGTCTCGATCAAATTTTTTATATCTGGAGCGCCTTTGACAGTCTTTATAATTTCCTGGATCTCCTCGTTGGCTATATCGAGGGCGCCACCCTTGGTTTCTAAAGCATAAGAGAGATCTTTGTATCGCTCCCAAACTTTTTCCATACTTTGGTGGGAGATCATGAAAAGTATCGGGCTGTAGCCACGGTCTTTTAGATTTTCGATAGCAGTGATTGTTTTTTGGTTGTTAGGAGAAATAATGCCGACTGATATTCTTTTGTTCAAAATATTGAAAGCAGCTACTTCTGCTTCTCGCGCATCGCCCTCTTTTATAATCCGAAGCGCATCAATATTCACTGGAGTAACTCCAAGGTCAACGTAAGGTAGCTTATACTTTTGAGCCATCGCCTCTGCAAATCCCTCCTCTTCTTGCTCTCGCAACCCAGCGATTTTTTGTCTTTGTTTATCCTCGTTAAATTTGATGGTCATGATTTTATTATACCTCACCTAAGGGAACACTTACACCTCTCTTTGGCTAATACTTGCTTTTTTATATTCACTATGCTATAATACAAAGTAGAGGATCTAGATCTATGACTAAACATTCCTTTCTCACTGTTTTGGCGTTATGCGCCATTGTCTTTTCACTCACTGGTTGTGCCACAGGCCGTGCCGGCCGCTGGGCTGGGGCGATTGGTCGGACTGTTGGGCCGACTGCGGCCCTTGTACTAACCGTCGACAACGGGAGTAACCTGTATGTCGGGGTCTACGAGAACGGCCAGCCAGTCTCTACCCCAGATGGTCGGGAGATGTACATACCTCCCAAGGGGGTCGTTTCTCGAGGCTATCCGGCGTTCTTTAGTCGGAGCCTGACCGTGACCCTGAAGGGCATCTGCCCTCCGGGAGATCAGAAGGTGACTGGCTGCGTCGCAGGTAGCACTCTCCGTTCCGAGTCCCGCGTGTTCTATGTGAGCGGGGACGGTCAACAGAGGGCAGAGGTATGGCAGATAAACTGGTAGTTTGTTCATTTGTGAGTCCCGTTAGAGATGCCCTGCGTGCAGGGTTTAGTCTCTAACGGGATTTTTGCTACTTGTCACGCCGTAGCTTTAGCGAAGGTCGGATGGTAAAATCAGCCCATGGAATTTAGGTCACAAAGTGTGGAGGAGACTGCTAAAATTGCTAGTGAATTTGGCGCTACTTTGGAAGTTGGAGGGGAAGAGGCGACGGTGGTGGGGCTTTATGGTGAGCTAGGGGCAGGGAAGACTACTTTTATGAAATATCTGGCCGAATCTTTTGGAATTACTGAAACTGTGCAAAGCCCCACTTTTGTTATTATGAAGGTGTATAAGCTGAAAAGCGCAAGTGAAAAAGCGCAAGATAATACTTTCAAACTTTTTAACTTTCAAACTCTTTTCCATATCGATGCATATCGTATAGAAAAAGAAGAAGAGATGCTAAGTTTGGGTTGGCAGGAGATAGTGGCTGATCCAAAAAATTTGATTTGTGTGGAATGGCCAGAACGGATCATTGGTATCATGCCCCTGCGGCATACAAAAATAAATTTTGCTCATGCTGAAGATGAGAGCGTAAGAAAAATAGAAATAATAAAATGAAGAAAAGTCCTGCCAAAAAAAGATTGGTCTTGCTCGATGCTCACGCTGTGATCCATCGGGCCTATCACGCGCTACCAGACTTTGCGACAAGCTCTGGCCAACCTACAGGCGCCCTATACGGCCTGGTTTCTATGGTTTTGAAAATAGCCACCGATTTGAAGCCGGACTACATTATTGCTTGCTATGACCTACCAAAACCAACTTATCGGCATGAAGTCTACGAAGGATACAAGGCTGGGAGAGCGAAGACTGACGACGCTCTCTCTGTCCAGTTAGAAAAATCAAAAGAAGTTTGCCAGAGTTTGAGCATCCCTATTTATTCTCTAGCTAGTTTCGAAGCCGATGATATTTTGGGAACCATAGTTGAACAGATGCAACCGCTGAAAGCGAGCAGTGGTCGTATGACCAAAGGCAAGGATATTGAAATCATTATCGCCTCTGGAGACATGGACACTATGCAGTTGGTAGATGAGACTCGGGTCAAAGTTTATACTCTCAAAAAAGGTTTGAACGATACTATTCTTTACGATGAAGAAGCCGTTAGAAAGAGGTTTGGGTTTGGGCCAGAGCTTCTCCCTGACTTCAAAGGTCTTCGGGGTGATCCGTCTGATAACATCATCGGCATTGCTGGTATTGGTGAAAAGACAGCCACCGAATTGATTCAAAATTTTGGAACGATAGAAGAAATATATAAAAAAATCAGAAATCCAAAATCCGAAATCCGAAAAAAAATAAAACAGAGAGTGTTGAAGTTGTTGGAAGAAGGAGAGGAAGAAGCCAAATTTAGCAAGATGCTCGCGACTATTCGCCGCGACGCACCTATTGATTTCAAATTACCAGAGAGGGAATGGAAAGATACTGTGGTTATAGAAGCAGCCGAGCAATTTTTTAAAGAACTTGAGTTTAGGGCCATGGGCGGTCGCTTGCGGGAGGTACTGAAACTTGCGCCTAAGGAGGCCAGTGTTGGTGTGAGTAGTATGAATAATGAAGAGCTAGAAGAGCTCAAAGTAGCTCTTTGGGTGGCTGATTCAAATATAACTGACCCGAACATTGAAGACATTTTGCAATTTGCAAAGACTGATTCATTAGAGAAGGCCAAAGAAGTAATTTTTACAGAATTAGAAAAAAGAGAGAGCAGATCAGTTTTTGAGGAAATCGAAAAGCCCCTCTTACCAATACTGCGAGAGGTGACCAATTGGGGAGTGCGGATAGATACAAAGTACTTAAGCAAACTTTCAAAAGAATATTCGGCAGAGCTGAAGGATATAGAGAAAAAGATCTGGAAGCTCTCGGGGATGGAGTTCAACATCGCTTCTCCTAAACAGCTTGGCGAGATACTTTTTGACAAACTCGGTATTATTTTGAAAAACCAAAAAAAGACATCGACTGGCGCCAAATCTACTCGTGAGTCAGAGCTAGAAAAGATGAAAGAGATGCACCCAATCATCCCTCTTGTTTTAGAACATCGCCAAATATCTAAGCTCCTAGGCACTTATCTGGAGCCAATCCCCAAGTTGGTGGATGAGAATTATAGGCTCCATGCTCGATTTATTCAAACTGGCTCAACCACTGGTCGGATGGCCTCCGAAAATCCCAATCTGCAAAATATTCCTATTGGCTCTGAACGAGGCAGGAAGATCCGCCATGCTTTTGTGGCGGCGTCAGGGGCTACTTTTGTGGCTCTCGATTATTCTCAAATCGAACTTCGCATTGCCGCTTTTCTGTCTCACGATCAGAAACTCATCTCTATCTTCAAAAACAATGAAGATATTCACACTAGTGTCGCCTCGCACGTTTTCCACGTACCACTCCAGTCGGTGACCAAAGAAATGCGACGTCAAGCCAAGGTGATAAACTTCGGCATACTCTATGGTATGGGAGTGAGTGCTCTCAAAGAGAATCTTGGAACTGATCGCGCGGCTGCTCAGGAGTTTTATAACTCTTATTTTGCAGAGTTTTATGAGCTAGCGGAATTTATCGAACAGACTAAACACTTGGCTTATGAAAACGGATTCACCAAAACATTTTTTGGTAGGCGACGCTATTTTGAAGGTATCAAATCCAAAATCCCATTCATCCGGGCGGCCGCCGAGCGTATGGCCGTAAACGCTCCGATCCAAGGTACTCAAGCTGATTTGGTGAAAATTGCGATGAGAAAAATTGATGATTTGTTGAAATCAAAAAAACTTTCTGATTCCGCGCATCTCATTATGCAGATCCATGACGAGTTGGTATACGAGGTTAAAAATGAGATAGTGGCAGATTTTATCCCAGAGGCCAAAAATATAATGGAGCAAATTTTGACTACAAAAGAAACTTCCGGGGTACCAATCTTAGCCAATAGTTCTGTTGGAGAAAGTTGGGGAGACATGCAATAATTTTTGAAATGCTACATCTTATTTTAGAAAAAGATAGAGAAAAAATAAATGGAGAAGTTTCTCGGCTCTCTATGAAGCTGCCTATAATGAAGCTTGACGTGTTTTCTTGGGATGCTGATTTGGTGAGGGGAGAGATTGATTCGCGGTCTCTCTTTGAGGATGAGGAGAAAGCGATAGTGATCGAGGGCTTGTCTGAAAACGAAGAACATTTTGAGATCTTGAAGACGCTACTCTCACATATGCATACGTCCTCAAAAATATTTATAGTGGTGGAGTCAGAAATGCTAAGAGAGTCCAAAACATTTTTCGAAGATTTAGGTGCCGATATCGTAGAACTAAAAAAAAATAAACTAGCCGTAGAGAATAAATGGGGCGGTGGCGCCAACCCATTCGCTATAGCTGACGCCTTGGGTCGCAAATCATCTAAAGACAGTTGGCTTCTGTATGTAGAGGCTATAAGAGAAAACACAGAGCCTGAAGAGCTGCATGGACGCTTGGTTGGCAAGGTACGAGACATGCTCGCTTCTGCCTCTACTCCGGCTACCGAGCTTGGGATGCATCCTTTTGTATATAAAAAATCAAGGGCGGATCTAAAAAATTGGAAACCAGGTGAGTTGGAGGCTTTGCATGAAAGACTCGTCTCTGTCTATCACCAATCTAGAATGTCTCCTTATGCTGATGAGCTAGGCATTGCTATAGAAAAGATTTTGCTCCAACTTTGACGAACCAAAGCCACTATGGAGGAGAGCATGATAAGCTGGACTATGAGCTCGGTTTTTCTAACCGCAATAGTTAAAAAATTAAAACTGGAAGTAAGGCTGTCCTTTGGCATATTATGAAGTACATTGTTGAAAGATACGCAGGTCAAAATAACAAATATAAAACCACCAGTGAAAAACACTTCTTTGTAACGCCAAAGAAGCTCTTTAGTGTAATAAAAATATATACGGTTCATTATTCTCCTTTTTAAATCACTTTCCATTTATGTTGAAACTATCATAAATTGCAATAAATTCTTTTTTGGCTCGATAAGCTTTGACCCTAGCGGCTCCGCTCGTAGTACCTACAAGCCTACCGATCTCTTTGAAGGACTTACCAAGTACGAATCGTAGCTTCAAGATTCGCGCAGTTACTCGGTCCATTTTTGAAAGTATAGAATTTATATAATTTTCACTCTCATATTGCCCAAAAGTATCTTCTGTGGCCAAAGTGCTCTCTAGCTCGTCGCTAATAATGATAGCAGATTTTTCGTATCTGCGGCGCAAAGAGTCGTTAACACAATTCTTTAGAATCGTGTAGCTCCACGCCTTGAAATTTCCTTTTGTGGTCAAAAAATTCTTACCATGCTTATAAATCCTGACGAAGGCTTCTTGCACTGCATCCTCCGCCTCCTCTTCGGATGACAAAGACTGCACTGCTAATTTCAGAAATTGCTTGTTGTATCTCTCAAAAAGCTCTCCAAAGAGAGAAGGCTTCTTATATGAGGCTTCCAATATCTCCTTGTCAGCTCGCATGTAAGTATAGACTCTATCCATAACTAAAATGTTACAAGATGTAACCACTTTGTACAACCGACAGTCTTATTAGGTAGAAGTCCTAATTAATAACTAACATTACTCCAATGTAAAAAACACTCACAGAGACAACTCAATCAAAATGCTCGGCCTCCGGCCGAGCATTTTGATTATCCTGTGCGCCCGGTAGGAATCGAACCTACGACCATCTCCTTAAAAGGGAGCTGCTCTACCGACTGAGCTACGGGCGCATATTATGCGAAGCACAGAAAATATAACACACAATTTTAGAGAGGTATATCTATTGCGAAGGCGCCGGCGCCGGATAGGAGGAGGGAGAGGGTAATGGCAAAGAGGAGAATGTAGAAGACGAAGTTGCGTTTGAGGAGAGTGGGATCTTTGTATTCAAGATAAGTTTCGGCGAAGGTGAAGATCACTAGTAAGAGAGCGGCGATTTGAGTATAAAATCCCAAGATCAACATTATACCGCCGATTATTTCAACTATCCCCAATATCTGAGCAGCCACTTTGGGTCGTGGGATGTTTAGGGAGGAGAGAGAGGCGGTCCACCTAGCCTTCTCGTTCTTGAACAACAAGACCCCTAGGTCTATAAATATGAGGCCAGCTACTACTCTCAATATAAACGGAGCAAGCATGGAGTATACTAGGAGATCTGGAAATGGGTTAAGCATGGGGTAAGTTTATAAGGTTTATAAAGTTTGTAAAGCTAAAAGGTTATGAAAGAAATAGTCGTCATGCTGGATAATATAAGGAGTAATGAGAATGTGGGGTCTATTTTCCGTACCTCTGATGCAGCCGGTGTTTCTAAAATATACTTGGTAGGCATTACTCCAGCACCTCTTGATCGATTCAATCGAGTGAATAAGGGGCTAGCCAAAGCAGCACTCGGCGCGGAGAAGATGGTGGAATGGGAGAAAGCAGAAAGTCTGAAGGAAGTGGTTGGAAAATTAAAAGATGCAAAGATGGAAAGATGGAAAATTATAGGAATAGAACAGGACAAAAATTCTGTAGACTATCATCTAATATCTAACAGCTATAATCTAGCCTTTGTATTTGGAAATGAAGTAGACGGATTATCAAAAGAAGATATAGAGCTATGTGATGAGATTGTAGAAATACCAATGAAAGGTAAAAAAGAATCTTTGAATGTAGCTGTGGCTGCTGGGATTATACTATTTAATAACTTATCGTAGAGACAACCAGATCATCTTGATCGTAGAGGTGTATGATTTCGCGCTTGGCGCGCCAGAGAGGGCCAAAACGGTTGAGGTAGATGCGGTATTCGTTGCCTGGGAAATCAGTATCGCCCAAATGCTTGGACACACAGGAGTTGTAGTTTATTTGAGTAGTGATGTATGTTTTGCATGATTGAGTCACTGTATCTGGTAGTGTTCTTGTGAAGCTCGAATCTTTGGTAGTGCAGACTGGGATCCTTTCTATTAAGTCCAAACATTCATCATTTCGATCTAGGTCAGTTGAAAATTTCGGTAGATTTTCGTCTGTGGGCCTGGGGCACTGTTGATAAAGGCTAGGACTAAACTCACGGTTTTCTTCAAAGTAGCCGGTACATATATTGGTTCTAAAAGAGATACCAATAGGCGAAAACCCTTTGGTTACTGTCACTCTGTCTCCAGCCTGTAGAACCACATCACTCTCTGTTTTGGTGAAGGGGAAGGGCAAGAGAGATGCCTTGCCAATACTCATCCAGTTGCCAGTGGTCTCGCTCTTCAAATACCAGCCAGTGATCTTTATTTTTTCTCCCTTTGGGATGTTGGTATAGAGGGTGATGTATTCCTTGTTTGGGTCTGGGTTGTTTACCCCGGAGACTCCAGACATACTGACTTTCTTATAATAAGGGGAGCGTTTGCTTTCTTCTTCTTTCTTTTTGACCTCCTTTTCTATTTTCTGTATTTCTTCTCTAGTCTTTTGTATATTTTCCGAGACATCTTTGTTATTTGGCTTCTCACCTATTGAAGAAGAGCTTTTGCTAGTTGAATTGGTATTTTGTTTTTTTTGAGCAGGGCCATAAAGGAAGCCACCAAGTATAAACAACAATATGATTATAATGACTGGGTTTAGTTTCATTTCTTTAATATTTTGTCTGATGTCTAGGGCAAAAATGGGCACTTCGGCCTTTGACCACTAACCGCTCTATTATACCTCTGCAATTTTGTTTTGGACATTTAGCTCCTTTCTTGCCATAAACTTTATGAAAATTTTGAAAACCTCCTTTTTCACCCAATATATTCCTATAATCAGATTTGGAGTCGCCACCGTGCTTGATCGAGAACTTCAGTATCTTTTGCATCACTTTTAAAATTTGGGGGAATTTTTTAATTGGTATTTTAAAAGCAGGGGAGAGGGGGTGGATGCCAGTTTCCCAAAGTACTTCATCCGAGTAAATGTTACCTATACCAGCCAATCCAGTTTGATCCAAGAGAGCTGATTTTATGGGCATATTTTTCCTTTTATAAATTATTTCTCTTAGAAGTCTAGGATTAAGTTTCTTGTCTAACGGGTCAATACCCAAAGCTTCTATACTATCGTGCAGATGTAACTCACTCGTTTTTGAAATAGTGACCGAGGCAAACTTACGCATATCAGAAAGTACCAAATGTTTGCCATCTGAGAGTGATATCACGAAGTGTATGTATTGGTTGTAAGGATCTTGCAAAGGCCCTTCTTCTAAAGTTTTCCAACTTGCGCTTTTTAAACTTTTTACTTTTTTATATTTTCCCACCATCACATGCCCAGTCATTTTCATGTGAACTATGAAAGTATATTTGTTACTTAGGTGGACCAAAATATTTTTGCCTCTTCTTTCAGCCCCAATTATTTTCTTACCTTTAACTATTTTCCTAAAGTTTTCGTAATATTTTTTGTTCTTGAGCGTTTGCCTCTCACCATGAGCCGTCTTTATATGAAAATCAGACCATATATCTGTTATAGTTTTGCCCACTGCCACCCTTTTTATTCCTTCAACGGTAGTATGTACTTCAGGAAGCTCCGGCATCTTGTTTTAAAATTTTTCGCAATTCTTCGCGGACTACCGTAGCATCATCCCATTCTTGTTTGCTACCATTTGGTCCCATAATATATGGGTCGGTGCCTTTCCCAGTGATCAAGACTGCAACTTTGTCTTGATCATCCCGCGAAGCTCGACCATCGGGAGATGCGAAGTGGGAAGCTTTTGTAATAGCAGAAGCAATAGCCTTTCTCCTATCCATAATTATTTCAACCGGCTTCTTTTTGGTACCCACTCTCATTTCTTCCAAGATTTTCATAGGATCCTCGTCGTACGGATCTTCATTGGTAAGTATAATTTGGTCACAATATTTATCAGCGATTTTACCCATCTCGGGACGCTTCCAAGTATCTCTCCCGCCACCGGTGTTGCCGAGTATACAAATAGTTTTGTGGTTTTTATATGCTTCATAAATAGCTTTGAGAGAGTCTGGCGTGTGGGCGTAATCAATAACTACATCAAAGTCTT